>OBII01000085.1_pt1 | contig 40715 bp, 28 predicted proteins | sample 2433771 | NCBI WGS metagenome assembly OBII01 (sample SAMEA2452127, study PRJEB22498) | human gut metagenome | biome: human feces; feature: human gut; material: feces | place: Australia | collected 2012
AAACATGGAATTTAACGGGGTATTTCACCAGGCATACGACAACTACTGCTATCCTTTAAATGAGGATGAATTAATCATAAATATAAAGACCGGTTATGATGTGAAGGAAGTAAATATCATACTCGGTGACCCGTTCGCAGCCGGTATCTTAGGCGGTGGGGAGACCTGGAATGGCGATAAGCAGCCGATAATATTTAAAAAAAAATTAAAGCACCAGATATGGTGGACAACCACGGTAAAGCCACAATTCAAGAGACTTAAATATTATTTTGAGCTCATAACAGAAGATGAGAGATGGTTTTACTTTGAGGATGGCTTCGTGAGTGCAGAGCAGATGGCACTTGAGGGCAGAAGCCGCCAGTGCTTTGTATTCCCGTGGATGAATCCGTGTGATATTCCAGTCACACCGAAGTGGGTAAATGACACTATATGGTATCAGATATTTCCGGATAGATTCTGCAATGGAGACCACTCGATAGATCCTGATTATGTTGTTCCGTGGAGAAACAGGGGAAAGGTCAAAAATGAGGAGTGCTTCGGCGGAGACCTCGCAGGAATCATTCAAAAGCTTGATTACTTAAAGGAGCTTGGAATAAACGGAATCTACCTGACACCGATAAACGAGTCGCCGAGCAATCATAAGTATGATACAACGGATTATGCAAAGATTGATCCACGCTTTGGAGATGAAGATACCTTTAAGAGGCTGGTGCTAGAAGCCCATAGGCGTGATATGAGAATAATGCTTGATGGAGTGTTCAACCACTGTGGCTATTATTTTGCACCGTGGCAGGACGTTTTAGCAAAGGGAGCGGATTCAGAATATTACGACTGGTTTATGATCAATGAATGGCCGCTTGACTTTAAGCATGGAGCTGCTAAAAAGGGTCAGTTTTATACGTTTGGATTTTTTGACAATATGCCAAAGCTCAATACAAATAATCCGGCGGTGCGAAAATACTTTATCGATATCTGTGCCAACTGGGTAGAAAATTATCATATAGACGGACTGCGCCTTGATGTGGCAAATGAGGTGTCACACCGTTTCTGCAAGGAGCTTAGGGCAAGGCTTAAGGAAATCAATCCGGATATTTACATTTTGGGAGAAATATGGCATAATGCTCTTCCGTGGCTGCGTGGAGATGAGTTCGATGCGGTTATGAACTATCCGCTTGGAGAGAGCATCAAGGATTTCTGGATAGATAAGAGCCAGACGAATCAGGATTTTGAGTATACTATAAACAGATGTTATACCAACTACATGCAGCAGACCAATGATGTGCTTTTCAATCTGCTTGATTCACATGATACAAAGCGCCTTCGCTCTGATACAAAGAATCTCGACCAGTACTTTGCACAGCTTGCAGTGCTTTTTGCCATGCCGGGCAGCCCATGTATATATTACGGCACTGAGATTGCCATGCCGGGCAGCTATGACCCTGACTGCAGACGATGTATGCCGTGGGATGATATTGAGGCAGGCAGGTTTAAGGAGCGCATTGAGATGGTATCAAAGCTCATTCATTTAAGGGCGAGTGAGCCGCTTTTAAAGGGCAGAAACTTCCATTTCCCTGATGATTTTGCTGATAATCCGAGGGTAATCCAGTTCAGAAAGATGGGCTGGGTGGATACATATGTGGAGGTTATAGTCAACTGCTCTGATGAGGATATTGAGGTGCCAAAGGACGGCGAGGTACTTTTTGAGAGACATTGCATAGATACCACACTGCTGACTAACGGAATATTAATCAGAAAAATCGTAGGCAATGGCGATAAGTAAAAGAAACAGGAGAATTAAACGAAAATATGGCTAAATATGAGTTACTAAAACAAGAGGGACGTGCCAAGAGAGGTACATTCCATACTGTGCATGGAGATATACAGACACCTGTATTTATGAATGTAGGAACAGTAGGTGCGATAAAGGGCGCTGTCTCTACGGACGATTTAAAGGAGATAAAGTGTCAGGTTGAGCTGTCAAATACATATCACCTGCATGTAAGAACCGGAGACAAAATCATTAAAGAGCTTGGCGGACTGCACAAATTCATGGTGTGGGACAGACCAATCCTTACAGATTCCGGCGGATTCCAGGTGTTTTCACTGGCAGGTCTTCGCAAAATAAAGGAGGAGGGCGTGTACTTCAACTCACATATTGACGGTGCCAAGATTTTTATGGGGCCTGAGGAGAGCATGCAGATACAGTCAAACCTTGGCTCCACGATAGCTATGGCATTTGACGAGTGCCCATCTAGCGTTGCAGACAGACAGTATGTGACAAACTCTGTAAACATGACCGCGCGAGATGTGCAAAAAGGAGATGGCACGCTTAAACAGTTTACCGGATACTATCAACAAGGAGCAGCTCTTATTCGGTATCAATCAGGGAGCTATTTATGATGATATAAGAATTGACCATGCAAAGCGCATTTCTGAGCTTGAGCTGGATGGATATGCTGTCGGCGGACTGGCGGTAGGAGAGAGCCATGAGGAGATGTACCATATTCTTGATGAAACAGTGCCTCATCTGCCTGTTAATAAACCTACATACCTGATGGGAGTAGGAACTCCTGCCAATATACTTGAGGGTGTAGAGAGAGGAATCGACTTCTTTGACTGTGTATACCCAAGCAGAAACGGCCGTCACGGACATGTATACACGAATCACGGCAAGCTTAATCTGTTCAACCAGAAGTATCAGAAGGATATGCGCCCTATTGAGGAGGGCTGTAACTGTCCTGCCTGCCGCACATATTCGCGTGCATATATCAGGCATCTTTTAAAGGCAAAGGAGATGCTCGGAATGAGACTGTGTGTGCTCCATAATTTGTATTTCTACAACAACATGATGGAGGAGATAAGGGATTCGCTTGATGCAGGCCGTTTTGCCTCATACAAGGCTGAAAAGCTCTATGGAATGACACAGGGAGAGCAGAGCTAGCAGATAAATATAAAAAATCTCGAAAATGATAAAAAATCCTTGCCGTTAGCACGTTTAACGTGTATTATGGTAATAGTGCTTAGAACACATCAATTATAGAATATTTAGGAGGAACAATTGATGACATCAATTTTAGCAAACGGTCAGGCAGCAGGAACAATTGGAATGGTTGTCTGGTTAGTAGTACTTTTCGCAGTTATGTATTTTCTTATGATCCGTCCACAGAAGAAGGAGCAGAAGAAAAAGGAGCTTATGCTTAATGAGGTTGCAACAGGAGACACAGTTCTTACAACAAGTGGATTTTACGGTACAGTTATCGATATCGAGGACGATACTGTAATCGTTGAGTTTGGTAACAACAAGAACTGCCGTATTCCAATGCAGAAGGCAGCTATCGCTGACCTTGAGAAAGCAGAGGATTCAGCTAAATAATGCAGATTTGTAAAGCCGTCACATAAGTGGCGGTTTTCTTATTATCCGCATCTCTTGCAATAATAATAAAAAACTGTTATTATAGTATGCAGTTATTATAAGCTGCAGTTATAAATTGCATGAAAAAGTAAAATATCCCGGCATATTGAAATAACTACTTTAATGCTTTAATATAAGAATATGTATTTTTATGTAAAAGAGGTAAGAAATTATGGAATATAAAGTTGGTGTAATTTCAGGAGATGGAATCGGACCGGAGATAGTCACTGAGGCAAAAAAGGTATTGGACAAAATAGCAGACAAGTATGGACACAGCTTCAACTACACAGACATCCTTATGGGTGGCTGCTCAATTGATGCTACAGGTGTTCCTCTTACAGATGAGGCTATTGCGACTGCACTTGATTCAGATGCGGTGCTGATGGGTTCTATCGGTGGCAACACAGCCACATCACCATGGTACAAGCTGGCACCTGAGCTTCGTCCGGAGGCAGGACTTTTAAAGCTTAGAAAGTCACTCAATCTGTTTGCAAATCTTAGACCGGCATACCTGTACAAGGAGCTTGCTGCAGCATGCCCACTCAGAGCTGATATCATCGGAGACGGCTTTGATATGATGATTATGCGTGAGCTTACAGGAGGTCTTTACTTCGGAGCCAGAGAGACAAAAGAGGTGGATGGAGTTGTTACGGCCACAGATACACTGACATACAATGAGAATGAAATCAGAAGAATCGCAAAGCGGGGCTTCGATATAGCCATGAAGAGAAGGAAAAAGGTCACATCCGTAGACAAGGCAAATGTGCTTGATTCTTCCAGATTATGGAGAAAGATCGTCGAGGAGGTCGCTAAGGATTATCCGGAGGTTACATACGAGCATATGCTTGTTGATAACTGTGCAATGCAGCTTGTAAAGGATCCTAAGCAGTTTGATGTTATCCTTACAGAGAATATGTTTGGCGATATTTTATCAGATGAAGCAAGTATGGTGACAGGCTCAATCGGTATGCTTTCATCAGCAAGCCTTAACGATACAAAGTTCGGACTTTATGAGCCGAGTGGCGGATCTGCTCCAGATATCGCAGGAAAGGGCATTGCAAATCCTATCGCAACAATCCTTTCAGCAGCCATGATGCTTCGCTATTCATTTGATCTGGACAAGGAAGCACAGGCAATCGAGGATGCTGTAAAGCAGGTGCTTAAGGAGGGCTACAGGACAATCGACATCATGCCACAGCCGGGTGAGACTACAGAGGGTATCACACAGGTAGGTACAGCACAGATGGGGGATCTCATCGCAGAACGTGTGTAGCTGCATGACTTATAATAGACAGCTAACAGGTTATAGATAGGCAGATTGTTGTGTATACAGTAGTAATGATGATGAAGTACTCAAAGAAATAGTCGGAGATAAATAAGGAGATAAAATATGATAAGTGATAACGCAAGAGCCGGAATGCAGCAGGCACCGGCAAGAAGTTTATTTAATGCTCTTGGTTTTACACCGGAGGAAATGAAAAAGCCTATGGTCGGAATCGTAAGCTCATTCAATGAGATTGTTCCGGGCCATATGAATATAGACAAAATCGTTGAGGCTGTAAAGCTTGGAGTTGCAGAGGCAGGAGGAGTACCTGTAGTATTTCCTGCAATCGCAGTCTGCGATGGTATTGCAATGGGACATGTGGGTATGAAATATTCCCTTGTCACAAGAGATCTGATTGCAGATTCTACAGAGTGTATGGCAATCGCTCATCAGTTTGATGCACTTGTAATGGTTCCAAACTGTGACAAGAACGTGCCGGGACTTCTGATGGCGGCTGCACGTCTTAATCTGCCTACAGTATTTGTATCAGGCGGACCAATGCTCGCAGGCCACGTAAAGGGCAGAAAGAGAAGTCTTTCATCGATGTTTGAGGCTGTCGGCTCATACGCTGCCGGTACTATGACTGAGGATGATGTATGTGAGTATGAGAACAAGGTATGTCCTACCTGCGGTTCATGCTCGGGAATGTACACAGCCAACTCTATGAACTGTCTTACAGAGGCACTCGGTATGGGACTTCGCGGAAACGGAACAATCCCTGCTGTATATTCAGAGCGTATCCGTCTTGCAAAGCATGCCGGAATGGCTGTTATGGATATGTACAACAAGGGCATCAAGGCGAGAGATATTATCACAAAGGATGCAATAATGAACGCACTCACAGTTGATATGGCACTCGGCTGCTCTACAAACTCTATGCTTCATCTTCCGGCTATCGCTCATGAGATAGGCTTTGATTTTGATATCAGCTTTGCAAATCCAATCAGTGAGAGGACACCAAATCTCTGCCACCTTGCCCCGGCAGGCCCTACATATATGGAGGACTTAAATGAGGCCGGCGGTGTGTGGGCTGTCATGAAAGAGCTTGCTGATATCGGACTTTTAAATACAGACTGTATGACTGTTACAGGAAAGACAGTTGGAGAGAATATAAAGAATGCAGTCAATAGGGACCCTGAGGTCATCAGACCGGTAGACAATCCATATTCAAAGACCGGAGGACTTGCAGTGCTTAAAGGAAATCTGGCTCCGGACGGCTCTGTAGTAAAGCGCTCAGCAGTTGTCGATGAGATGATGGTTCATGAGGGCCCTGCAAGAGTATTTGACTGCGAGGAGGATGCAATTGCAGCAATAAAGGGCGGCAAGATCGTAGAGGGTGATGTAGTTGTCATCAGATACGAGGGACCAAAGGGCGGCCCTGGAATGAGAGAGATGCTTAACCCTACATCCGCTATTGCCGGAATGGGACTTGGAAGTTCTGTAGCACTCATAACAGACGGACGTTTTTCAGGAGCTTCAAGAGGAGCTTCAATAGGTCATGTTTCACCTGAGGCCGCAGTAGGCGGACCGATTGCCCTGGTTGAAGAGGGAGATATCATAAAGATTGATATTCCAAACATGAAGCTTGAGCTCGATGTGTCAGACGAGGTACTTGCTGAGCGTAAGGCAAAGTGGCAGCCAAGGGAGCCGAAGGTTACAACAGGCTATTTGAAGAGATATGCAGCGCTTGTTACATCAGGAAACAGAGGAGCCATCCTTGCACTTCCGGGAGAGCAGAACGCGTAGTATATATTTTGATAGAAAATTCAGTACGAATAAGGCTTTTACCTATTATCGTAAAGGATTCGTATAAGAAAAAGAGGAATACAAGATGCAGTTAACAGGATCACAGGTTATTATAGAATGCTTAAAAGAACAGGGTGTTGACACAGTATTCGGTTATCCGGGAGGAGCCATCCTTAATGTCTATGACGAGCTCTACAAGCATCCGGAGATTAAGCATGTGCTGACTTCACATGAGCAGGGAGCAAGCCATGCGGCCGACGGCTATGCGAGAAGCACCGGAAAGGTTGGCGTCTGTCTGGCTACAAGCGGACCTGGGGCGACAAATCTGGTCACAGGAATTTCGACAGCATACATGGATTCGATTCCAATCGTCGCAATCACATGTAATGTCGGAGTCTCGTTACTTGGAAAGGACAGCTTTCAGGAGATAGATATTGCCGGAATTACAACGCCTGTAACCAAATACAGCTTTATTGTAAAGGATGTAGAGAAGCTTGCAGATACAATACGCAGAGCTTTCAATATAGCAAGAAAAGGCAGACCGGGTCCTGTGCTTGTGGATATTCCAAAGAATGTTACGGCAGATCTGGTAGAGTACACCAGGCAGGAAATCAAGCTTCCTGAGCGTGTGACAGAAACAATTACAGACAGTGACATTGATAATGCAATTGAACTCATAAAAGCATCCAAAAAGCCATATATATTTGTAGGAGGCGGAGTGGTTCTCTCCGGAGCAAGCAAAGAGCTTAAGGAATTTGTAGACAAGGTGAATGCACCTGTTTGCGATACGCTCATGGGCAAGGGTGCATATGACGGCACAAGTGATAACTACACAGGCATGCTTGGTATGCATGGCACAAAGACATCAAACCTTGGAGTTTCAGAGTGCGACCTTTTGATTGCGATTGGTACACGTTTTTCGGACAGAGTGCTTGGCAATCCTAAAAAGTTTGCAGACCAGGCAAAGATATTACAGTTTGATGTAGACGCAGCAGAGATTAATAAAAATATCCGTGTTACATCGAGTGTTATAGGCGATGTGAAGGAAATCCTTACACGCATCAACGAAAAGCTCACACAGCTTGACCACAATTCATGGGTTGAGCATGTGCTTGCATATGCAAAGACTTTTCCTCTTACATATCACAAAGAGGGACTTAGCGGACCATTTGTTATTGAAAAAATCTATGAAATGACAAAAGGAAATGCTATAATGGTTACTGAGGTCGGCCAGCATCAGATGTGGGCAGCCCAGTATTACAAATACAGCAAGCCGAGAACTCTTCTTACATCAGGAGGTCTTGGTACCATGGGATACGGTCTCGGTGCTGCAATCGGTGCCCAGACAGCTAATCCTGACAGGACTGTAGTCAATATTGCAGGTGACGGATGCTTCAGAATGAACATGAACGAGCTTGCAACAGCTTCAAGAGAAAAGCTTCCTCTTATCGAGGTTATAATAAACAACCATGTACTTGGAATGGTACGCCAGTGGCAGACTCTTTTTTACGAGAAGCATTACTCGGCAACCGTACTTGATGATGGGGTGGATTATGTAAAGCTTTCAGAAGCAATGGGAGCCACCGCACGACGTGTTAAGACCCAGGAAGAATTTGAAAAAGCATTTGCAGATGCCTTAAAGAGCAAGACACCGTTTGTCATCGATTGTATCATTGATTCAGATGACAAGGTATGGCCTATGGTTGCACCGGGCAAGCCTATCAACGAGTCTTTCGATGAAGAGGACTACAATGCGACACAAGGAGGAAATTAGAGTGAGTAGAGTTTACAATTTTTCAGCAGGACCTGCAGTTTTACCTGAGGAGGTATTGCAGGAAGCAGCAGCAGAGATGATGGATTATAAGGGAAGCGGAATGTCGGTTATGGAGATGAGCCACAGATCTAAATGGTTTGATGACATCATCAAGGATGCCGAGAAGGATCTCCGCGAGCTTATGAATATACCTGACAATTACAAGGTGCTTTTCCTTCAGGGTGGTGCTTCACAGTTCTTCGCTGAGGTACCGATGAACCTTATGAAAAATAAAAAAGCAGGATACATTATCACAGGTCAGTGGGCTAAAAAGGCGTTTGCCGAGGCTAAGATTTACGGAGACGCCGTAGAGCTTGCTTCGTCTGCAGATGAGACCTTCTCATACATACCTGACTGTTCAGATTTACCAATCACAGATGATATGGATTATGTATATATTTGCGAGAACAATACTATCTACGGAACAAAGTACAAGAAGCTTCCAAACACAAAGGGAAAGAACCTTGTAGCTGATGTATCTTCATGCTTCTTATCAGAGCCTGTAGATGTATCAAAATATGCTGTTATCTATGGCGGAGTACAGAAGAATGTAGGACCTGCCGGAGTAGTTATAGCAATTATCAGAGAGGACCTTATCACAGATGATTGTCTACCGGGCACACCAACCATGCTCAAGTGGAAGACTCAGGCCGATAATGATTCTCTTTACAATACACCACCATGCTACGGCATCTATATCTGTGGCAAGGTATTCAAATGGCTCAAGAAGATGGGTGGTCTTTCAGTTATGAAGGAGAGAAATGAGGAGAAGGCCAAGATTCTCTACGATTTCCTTGATCAGAGCAAGCTCTTTAAGGGAACAGTAAGAAAAGAGGACAGATCACTCATGAATGTTCCGTTTGTAACAGGTGATGCAGAGCTTGATGCCAAGTTTGTAAAGGAGGCAACTGCAGCCGGATTTGTAAACCTTAAGGGACACCGTACAGTTGGCGGAATGAGAGCATCTATCTACAATGCTATGCCAAAAGAGGGCGTTGAGAAGCTTGTAGAGTTTATGAAGAAGTTTGAGGAGGAGAATGCATAATGTTTAATTACACATGCTTAAACCCAATCGCAGGAGTAGGTCTTGACCTGTTCTCTGACGATTATAAAAAGGTTGATGATATTAAGGATGCAGATGCAGCACTTGTAAGAAGTGCCGCTATGCATGACATGGAGCTTGGTGACAAGGTGCTTGCTGTGGCAAGAGCAGGAGCAGGAGTAAACAATATTCCGCTTGACAAGTGTGCCGAGCAGGGAATTGTTGTATTCAACACACCGGGAGCCAATGCAAACGGTGTTAAGGAGCTTGTGTTTGCCGGAATGCTTTATGCATCAAGAGATATCGTTGGAGGTATCGACTGGTGTCTTGCAAACCAGAACGATGAGAATATTGCAAAGACAGCCGAGAAGCAGAAAAAGAACTTTGCAGGAACAGAGATTTCAGGCAAGAAGCTCGGTGTTATCGGACTTGGAGCCATCGGTGTACTTGTTGCAAATGCTGCAGTACATATGGGCATGGATGTTTACGGATATGATCCATACATCTCAGTAAATGCCGCATGGAACCTTTCAAGAAGCGTTAAGCATATCAGCAATGTTGAGGACATCTACAAGAACTGTGATTTCATCACAATCCATGTACCTCTTCTTGATTCAACAAAGAAGATGGTAAACGCTGATGCTATTGCAATGATGAAGCCAACCGCTATCGTATTAAATTTTGCCAGAGATCTTCTCGTTGACGAAGAGGCTATGGTAGATGCACTTGCCAAGGGAAAGGTTAAGAAGTATGTTTCAGATTTCCCTAACAACACAACTGTTGGAGCAAAGGGCTGCATCGTAACACCTCATCTTGGAGCATCTACAGCAGAGTCAGAGGACAATTGTGCAGTTATGGCTGTCAAGGAGCTGAGAGATTACTTAGAGAATGGTAATATCGTTCATTCAGTCAACTTCCCTGACTGCAGCATGGGTGCATGCACAGCTTCAGGCAGAGTCGGAATCCTTCACAAGAATGTTAAGGGTATGATTGGACAGATTACAACAGCTCTTGCAGAGGCTGATATCAATGTATCTGATCTGACAAACAAGGGCAAGGGTGACTATGCATATTCACTTCTTGATCTTGATTCAGCTATTGATGCTTCTACCGTTGAGAAGCTTTCTGCCATTGACGGAGTGCTCAGAGTGAGAGTTATTAAATAGTGAATTAATATTTGATTTAAATACTGATCCCCCATATTTTATATGGGGGATTTAGTAGGTTATAAGGAAATAACAAATATAGAAAATATATAAGAAATATAAGAGATATAAGAGATATAAGAGAGATATAGGAGATTATATGATTAGACAAATTCTTGGTGAAGTATCAGTGCCGGTTGCAAATACCGAGGTACAGCAGGTTATTGAAAACCCGGGCATTGTAAAGACGTATCTGGAGAAATATATGCCATCGCTTATAAGCTTTCTCGTGCAGCTTGTTGTTGCGATTGTGATACTGCTTATTGGTATTAAGGTGATTAAATCAATTGTGAAAATAATTAAAAAAGGATTTGATAGAAGCAGAATGGACGCTGCAGTGGCATCATTTCTGGCAAATGTTATTAAATACTTTTTGTATTTTATCCTTGTCATGGCACTGCTTTCGGGCTTTGGAGTGGCGACCGGCTCTGTTATAGCGGTTCTTGGCTCTGCCGGACTTACTGTAGGTATGGCATTGCAGGGAAGCCTGTCCAATTTCGCAGGAGGCGTGCTTATCCTTTTGATGAAGCCGTTTGGCGTGGGCGATTATATAGTTGACGGCTCAAGTGGTACAGAAGGCACTGTAAAGGACATAAATCTGTTTTATACAAGGCTTCTGACAATAGACAACAAGATGGTTATGATACCAAACGGAAAGCTTGCTGATTCGTGTATCACAAATGTATCTATGATGGATAAGAGAATGCTTGATTTGAGAGTGACAGTATCCTACAGTACAGATTTAGCATTTGCAAAGAGTATACTGGAGTCTGTTGTCACGTCAGCAGATACGATGCTTCACGATGAGCCGAGCAATGTGTTTGTGAGCGAACTGCAGGATTCCGCTATAGAGCTCGGCGCGAGAATCTGGGTGAAGAACGAGGATTACTGGAATACAAAATGGCAGCTTACAGAAGAAATTAAAACAGCATTTGATAAAAATAGCATACAAATTCCGTTTCCACAGGTGGATGTTAATATTCAGACGGGGGCATAGAACCTGACTTTTGAAGCCGGATGTTGCAAAATATGCGTTTAACAGATTTTTTGTGGTAAATATACTTATAATTTAACTATAATATGTAAAAATGTGGTATACTATCATCATCGCATTTTAGGAGGAATAATTGATGACAATTCACGATTTGGCTGAATATGAGATTTTAGATGAGCACAGAATAGAGGATGTCCAGTCGGACGGGTTCATTCTGAGACACAAAAAAAGTGGTGCAAGGATTGCCATTTTATCAAATAATGATGATAACAAGGTCTTTTATATAGGATTCAGGACTCCGCCGGAGGATGAGACGGGTGTACCGCATATTATAGAGCATACCACACTCTGCGGTTCAAAGAAGTTCCCGGTAAAGGATCCCTTCATTGAGCTGGCAAAGGGTTCGCTCAATACATTTTTAAATGCCATGACATACCCTGACAAGACAGTTTATCCTGTTGCAAGCTGCAATGATCAGGATTTTAAGAACCTCATGGATGTGTATCTGGATGCAGTGTTTAATCCGAATATCACAAAGTATGAGGAGATTTTCAAGCAGGAGGGCTGGCACTACGAGCTTACCGGCAAGGATGACGAGCTTAAGATAAACGGAGTGGTATACAATGAGATGAAGGGAGCATACTCATCACCGGATGAGGTGCTTTCAAGCCAGATTTACCGCTCGCTTTTCCCTGACAATACCTACAGCAAGGATTCAGGCGGTAATCCGGAGTATATTCCTAAGCTTACGTATGAAGCTTATCTGGACTTCTATCACAAGTATTATCATCCGTCCAATTCATACATTTATCTGTATGGTGATATGGATGTTGTCGAGAGACTTGAGTGGCTGGATAAGGAATATCTGAGCCGGTATGATTATAAAAAAGTTAATTCAGAAATTAATAAACAGCCTGCATTTGATGAAATAAAGAATGTTGAGGCAGAGTATTCAATTACCATGGATGATTCACAGGAGAACAAGACTTATCTATCTTATAACCGTGTGGTAGGGGATTCGCTTGATGAGATGCTCTATCAGGCATTTGATGTGCTTGACTATGCACTTGTCAGCTCACCGGGAGCACCGGTGAAGCAGGCATTGATAGATGCGGGAATCGGTGATGATGTGTATGGCTCATACGATGCGGGCATTTTGCAGCCGGTATTTTCGTTTGTGGCAAAGAATGCCAATGCATCTCAGGCAGATGAGTTTGAAAGCATTATAGAAAACACTCTTAAAGAAGTTGTTAAAACAGGAATTAATAAAGAAGCGTTGCTTGCGGGAATCAACAGCAGTGAGTTTAAGTTCAGGGAGGCTGACTTCGGACAGTTCCCTAAGGGACTTCTTTTTGGGTTAAACTGCTTAGACAGCTGGCTGTTTGATGATATGAAGCCTTTTATACATCTGGAGTGTCTTGATACATTTGCCAAGCTTAGAAGGGCTGTTGATACGGATTATTTTGAAAAGCTTATACAGGAATATCTGCTTGACAATACCCATGGTTCATCTGTTACTGTTAAGCCAAAGCGTGGACTTGGCAATGGGAGGGAGGAGGCTCTGGCAAAGGAGCTTTCCGATTACAAGGCGTCTCTTTCGGATGAAGAGATTGACAAGCTGATTGAGGAGACAGAGCATTTAAAGAAATATCAGGAGGAGCCTTCGTCGGATGAGGATCTGCGTAAGCTTCCGATGCTTACAAGAGCTGACATGAAAAAGGAGGCTATGCCTTTTTCAAACATTGAGGACACACTTTCAGATGTAAAGGTTGTGCGCCATGACATAGAGTCAAACGGTATTGATTATATATCATTTTTATTTGATGCAGGTGATTTTGCACAGAGCGAGCTTGGCTATCTTGGCTTTTTCACAAACGCACTCGGATTGGTGAGTACCGAAAAGTACAGCTATACCGATTTAGCCAATGCGACCAATATATATACCGGCGGAATCAGCACAGGTACTGCAAGCCACCCGGATATTAAGGATAGAAATAATTTTGTTTTTAAGTTTGAGGTGAAGCTTAAGGTGTTGGAGAAAAATCTTGACAAGGCACTTGAGCTTATGGAGCAGATGCTTCTTGCATCGGATTTTACCGATACAAAGAGACTGGGTGAGATAGTAGCGCAGATTAAGGCAAGGCTTCAGGCTAACCTGAGCAGCTCAGGCCATCTGGTAGCAGCAATGCGAAGCATGTCGAGCTTCTCGCGCTATGCACTTTATCAGGACGAACTAAAGGGTATTGCTTTTTACCGCTCTATATGCCGTATAGAAAAGGAGCTTTTCGAGTCACCGGAGAGTGTGTCAGATAAGCTTGCTGCAATAGCCAAAAAGCTGTTTGCAAGAAACAGAATGCTCATCAGCTTTACCGGAAATAGTGAAGCATATGGCAATGCAAAGCTATCATTGGAGAAAGTTATAGCTGGATTTAACAAAATGAGTGCTATAGGCAATCAGGCAGAGGTGCATTTTAACACAGCAAAGGAAGCTTTTATCGATGCATCACAGATACAGTATGTGGCAAAGACAGGTGATTTCATCTGCGAGGGCTATGAATATACCGGAGCGCTGAGACTGCTGCGTATCATCCTAAGCTATGATTATCTCTGGATAAATGTCAGGGTAAAGGGCGGTGCTTACGGCTGCATGAATACATTCCTTAGAAGCGGAGAGAGCTACTTTGTCTCATATCGAGACCCTAATCTGTCAGACACACTTGATGTCTATGACAGAATACCTGAGTATATAAAGAGCTTCTCACCTGATGAGAGGGATATGACAAAGTATATTATCGGTACCTTCAGTGCACTTGATACGCCTATGAATCCGGAGGCAAAGGGAAGCAGATCAATGTCGGCATATCTCGAGGGTATTACCTACGAGCAGATTCAAAAGGAGCGAAATGAGATACTAAATGCACAGCCTGAGAATATCAGAAGGCTTGCAGATCTTGTAGAGGCAGTGCTTAAGAAGGACAGCATATGTGTCATCGGCAATGAAAATATGATTAAAGAGTCGGCAGGGCTCTTTGAGAATGTTGAAAAGCTTATATAAATACAGATTCACATAGGAGGAAAAATGATACAGAATTTCAAATCGGGTTTTGTTACAATAATCGGCAGACCAAACGTGGGCAAATCAACACTGATGAACAGGCTTATCGGTCAGAAAATTGCCATCACCTCAAACAAGCCTCAGACCACAAGAAATCGCATCCAGACAGTATACACGGATATGGAAAAGGGACAGATAGTGTTCCTTGATACTCCGGGCATACACAAGGCAAAAAACAAGCTGGGCGAGTATATGGTCAATGTGGCGGAAAAGACATTGAATGAGGTGGATGTTGTGCTGTGGCTTGTGGAACCGACCAACTTTATCGGGGCGGGAGAGCAGCATATCATAGAGCAGCTTAAAAAGGTTAATACACCTGTTATATTGATTATCAACAAGGTAGATACAGTGGAAAAGGAAAAGGTGCTTGAGTATATAGACACCTACCGCAAGGTATACGACTTTGCAGAGATTATTCCTACGTCAGCCTTAAGAGGACAGAATACGGATGATGTTATTAATTCTATATTTAAGTATTTGCCTTATGGCCCGCAGTTCTATGATGAGGACACCATCACAGATCAGCCGGAGCGTGCAATCTGTGCTGAGATTATCAGGGAAAAAGCACTCCATGCTTTAAATGATGAGGTACCGCATGGCATTGCCGTAGGAATTGACCGCATGAAAACAAGAAAGACAAAGAGCGGTTCTATTATAGATATGGATGCCACAATTGTCTGCGAGCGCGACTCCCATAAGGGAATCATTATAGGAAAGCAGGGCAGCATGCTCAAAAAAATCGGCACCAATGCGCGTTATGAGATGGAAAGACTGCTTGACTGTAAGGTGAATTTAAAGCTATGGGTCAAGGTAAAGAAGGACTGGAGAGACAGCGACTTCCTCATCAAGAACTTTGGATATAAAGAGGAAGAATAGTATTTTGAAAGTAAGATTAAGATGTCACAGAGTGTAGTATTGACCGGTATGGTGCTTTCAGCCATGCCGGTAGGGGATTTTGACAAAAGAATAACGATTCTCACAAAGGAACGGGGAAAAATCACGGCCTTTGCAAGAGGCGCAAGACGTCCGAACAGTCAGCTGATGGCAGGAAGCAATCCGTTTTCGTTCGGTGAGTTTGAGCTGTTTGAGGGGAAAAGCGCGTATTCTCTTTCAAAGGTCACAATCAGCAACTATTTCAGGGAGCTGACACAGGATTTGGAAGCAGTATACACAGGGTTTTACTTTCTGGAGTTCTGCGGATATTTTTGTCAGGAGAACAATGACGAGAAGGATATGTTAAAGCTCCTTTATCAATCACTCAGGGCTCTTGAATCACCGGCATATAAAAATGAACTGGTCAGGGCTGTTTTTGAGCTTAAAGCTATTACGATAAATGGCGAGGGGCCATCGCTGTTTTCATGTATACACTGTCATTCAAGGGAAGGACTTAATGTCTTTTCGGCAAGACGCGGAGGCGTGTTTTGCGCTAACTGTGGCACGCAGGTGCAGGGCAGGCATATACTAAGTGATACACTCTATACCATGCAGTATATTGTTTCAGCAGATATCACAAAGCTATACAGGTTTGCAGTGTCAGATGATGTGCTTGAGGAGCTGAGGAGCATAATGAAGGAATATCTTTCAATCTATGTGCATCATGATTTTAAATCAGCAGCTTTCCTTTGATAAATTAAAGCAAGAAATTAAATCATGAAATAATTAATAGATACTATGCATGTCGTTGCCCTTTAAAATATGATACTTGAAATCATATATACAAAAGGGTATAATATCATAGATTAAATTTTAGGAGGCAGCTATGAATAAAAAGCTATCAATGCTGTTGCCTGTTATTGCGACATGCGGTTTGCTTGCCGGGTGCGGTACTGATTATTATACCAAGGATAGCACGGTGTTTGTTGCAAAAAACGGCAGTGTAGTATCTACGGATGTCGAGGACTTTGATACAGCTACATACAAGCAGGATGACTTACAAAGCTATGTTGACAAGTCAATAGACGATTACAATAAGAAAAATGACGGTTCGGTCAAGCTCAAAAAGCTGACTGTCGAAAAAAAGAAGGCATCGCTTACCATGAGCTATGCTTCAACTGACGAATATACTGATTTTAATGGGACAAAGCTCTTTTCAGGAACTATTGCAGAGGCTCTGGCAGCCGGATATGATTTCAAGACTGATTTTGCTGCAATAGATGATGGTAAGGCAAAGAAATGTGAATCATCTGAGTTTCTGGATGAAAACGGCTACAAGGTAGTTATTTATGAGGGCAGTTCAAATCTGCATGTGAAAGGCAAAATATTATATGCATCTGTCGACAATGTAAAGCTTGTAGATGATAATACAGTTGCGATTGGTGACAAATACAGCATGCTTGCCTCACAGCCTACAGGGACAGAGAGTGTCACAGAGGGCACAGAAGCAGTAAAATCCGATGCGACGGAAGGAACGGAAAACGGAGCGGATGACAGTGTCAGCGATGATGATATATTAAACTCGGTCAAGGAAGATAACGAGGTTACATTCGACTTTGACAGCGAGGAGGATAATTCGGTGCCGGTGTCATATGTCACATATGTTATATATAAGTAGTATATAAGCAGACTGATAAATAGATTAGTGCATTAATACTTAAATAAACTATAAATAAAATCTATTGCAATTCGGATTGTTAAACCGTTATTTAATTTTAAATAAGAATAAAAATCATAAGATAGAGAGGAAACAGGAATTATGGAAAAAACCATGGACAAAATCGTACAGGTAGCAAAAGCAAGAGGATTTGTATATCCGGGCTCAGAAATTTACGGAGGTCTTGCAAATACATGGGATTATGGAAACCTGGGCGTAGAGCTTAAAAACAACGTAAAAAGAGCATGGTGGAAGAAATTTATCCAGGAGAATCCTTATAATGTAGGTGTAGACTGTGCCATCCTCATGAATCCTCAGACATGGGTTGCATCAGGACATCTCGGAGGCTTCTCAGATCCACTTATGGATTGTAAGGAGTGCCATGAGCGATTCAGAGCAGACAAAATCATCGAGGATTTTGCACAGGACAATGGTATTGAGCTTGAGTCATCAGTAGATGGCTGGACAAACGAGCAGATGGTAGACTTCATCAAGGAGCATAATGTTCCGTGTCCGTCATGTGGCAAGCACAATTTCACAGATATCAGACAGTTCAACCTCATGTTCAAGACCTTCCAGGGTGTTACAGAGGATGCTAAAAATACAGTATATCTTCGCCCGGAGACAGCACAGGGAATCTTTGTAAACTTTAAAAATGTACAGCGTACATCACGTAAAAAGATTCCGTTCGGTATCGGACAGGTTGGTAAGTCATTCCGTAACGAGATTACACCGGGTAACTTTACATTCAGAACACGTGAGTTTGAGCAGATGGAGCTTGAGTTCTTCTGTGAGCCTGGAACAGACCTTGAGTGGTTTAAGTACTGGAGAGGCTTCTGCCGCGACTGGCTGATTTCTCTTGGAATCAAGGAGGATGAGATGAGACTGCGTGACCATGATCCAGCCGAGTTAGCCTTCTATTCAAAGGGAACTACAGATATCGAGTTCTTATTCCCATTCGGATGGGGCGAGCTGTGGGGCATTGCTGATCGTACAGATTATGACCTCGGACGTCATCAGGAAGTTTCAGGACAGGATCTTACATACTTCGATGACCAGAAGAATGAGAAATATCTGCCATACGTTATCGAGCCATCACTCGGTGCTGACCGTGTAGTACTCGCTTTCCTTTGTGCAGCTTATGATGAGGAGGATATCGGTACACCGGAGAAGCCGGATGTAAGAACAGTATTCCATTTCCATCCTGCACTTGCACCTGTAAAGATTGGAGTTCTTCCACTGTCAAAGAAGCTCAATGAGAGTGCTGAAAAGGTATTTGCACAGCTTTCAAAGACATACAACTGTGAGTATGATGACAGAGGAACAATCGGAAAGAGATATCGTCGTCAGGATGAAATCGGAACACCATTCTGCGTGACATATGATTTCGACTCAGAGGAAGACCATTGCGTAACAGTACGTGACCGTGACACAATGGAGCAGGAGCGTATCGCAATTGATGAGCTTGATGCTTATTTTGCAAAGAAATTTGAATTTTAATTTTGTAATATAATACAGATAATAAAGGGCAACCAAAGATATAGTAATCTATTCTTTGGTTGTTCTGATATATGGAGATTGTGAATATGGAAGCAAAAGAATTAAAGAAGCTTAGCAGAAGTGAACTGCTTGAGATGCTTTTAGACAGAAGTAAAGAGGTTGAACACTTAAGAAAAGAGCTTGACGAGACAAAAAAACATATTCAGACACTTGAGCGTGAGGTAAAGACATCGGGTGATATCAATGCTGCAATTAATAAACTCACGTCAGCAACAGAGGAAATCCAGAAATTTGCTGCTGTAATATCAATGGCTTCAAATAATCTGACAAGAAAATAATATAGAAGCAATATTTTGTGGTTATGAAATGGATAATTGGACAAAAGAATGATAGAAAAAATATATAAAAAGGCAATATATGCTCTGGCAAGAGTTGCCGTAAAGTACATTGAGCTAAGAAAAAAAAGAGAACAGAAGAAAATCAGGCAGAATAAATCAGCTAACCTTACAAATTCGACAAAAAGCTACACAGATGCTGAATACAATAAAAAGGTAGTTGCAGAGATTAATCATAACAATACTGCAGCTGTTGCAGAAAGCAAAAATAATATTGATGTAGTGGATTTAAGCAAAGATGAGGAGCTGAAGGATGTCGAACAGAAACCACTTACCAATGAGGATAAGCTTGATTTACTTTTGGCACAGATGATGGGGACACCTGTTAATTCATCTGGAAAAGTAACGCAGGTACACAAGCAGACCAAAAATGTTGATGAAAATATATCACAGGAAATAGCGGAAATAATTCCGGTCAAATATGTAACACCGGCGCCAGACATAACTCCTGATATAGAAAAAAATATTGAAATAGAGAAGGAATATCAGCAGACTAAAAAGGAAAACCGGCCGGAGGATATATCTGTACATATAGAAAAGGAAATATCAAGGAAGGTTTCAGAAGAAAACAGAGTTGAGAATAAAGAAGTTGAGAATAAAAGTGCTGAGAAGACTGAAGATACATCGGGCTATCGCAGTATCATGACAGACGACTATGACCGTTATAGCGATGATCTTGGCATAAAGGAGCTGCGTCAGGAGCTAAGAAGAGTGAAGTATAACAACAAATTTGCAGCAACACTCTTCAATACCGTAGGAACCCTTGTGGTAGTGGCAGCGGCAGCAATATTGGTCGCAAACCTGTGGCTTCCTATTTTGAAGGTGACCGGAACATCTATGTCACCGACGTTACAGGAGGGACAGGTGCTTATGGCATCAAAGGGGCATGACTTTAAAACAGGAGATGTCATAGCTTTTTATTACAATAACAAGATACTTGTAAAAAGAGTTATTGCGATGCCGGGTGACTGGGTCAATATATCGGATGATGGAACTGTTTATGTAAACGATATTGCGATTGATGAGCCGTATCTCAAGGAAAAAGCTTTAGGAGACTGCAATATAGAGCTGCCTTATCAGGTTCCGGAGTCGAAAATTTTCGTGATGGGCGATAACAGAAGCGTATCACTTGACTCGAGAAATACAGCTATAGGCTGTGTCTCAGAGGAACAGGTGGTCGGCAAAATCACATTTGCCATCTGGCCGTTGTCTAAAATTGGCAAAATTGACTAGTGTTATTTGGAACATTTTGGTAAAAAAGTAGAAAATCCCGATTTAAAGTCTCGTGTGACCGTTGTGTGACCAAAAGGGTGTAATATATTAGCTGTTGAATAACGATTAAGTAAAATGAATTATATATAACTCTATGAAAGGAGGATGCAGAATGGATAAGGATATGGAACGTCTCGGCAAAGAACGTCTTAAAAGAGTGAGAAGACGTAGACAGCTTGCTACATTTATTATATCGATGGCTGTTATAGTGCTGGGCATTACTGCGTACAGACTTATACAACCTGCATCAGCAGCAGATCAGAATCAGAAGGATTTTACCATAGATAATGTCACAGAAAACTATGTTAATCTTCAAAAACTGCAATCAAATGGCTCATATACCAAAATGTCAAGTGAGGGCAAACCGGTGGACTGGAACGGCGAGAAGTTCAAGCTTGAGGTTCAGCTGGACTTTGGAATCGGAAAGAATGATACGGTAGATGCCAATGGCAATACTGTTAAGAATTACTATTATGTCTATGATCCATCGGTGACTATTCCGGATAAGCTGTGCAATTACTGGAAGACAAAATGTGATGACAACGGCGATAAGGAACAGTTTCAGTACAGATATATCAAGAATGAGGATGGTACATATGCAATTCTTATCAAGTTTGTAGATGGTTATATTGAGGGTAACAGCAGCGATATAAATGGCTGGGCAAAGGTAGAAGCTTTTGGTGAGGGCAAGACCAATGATTCCGGTGATGTGAATATCTATATCGGTGGTGATGTCACAATAACAGTAGACAAGGATAATATCCACTGGAATGGAAATGATTCCTTAAACTACGATATTTCTGTAAAGAAGAGCAATACAAATAATAATAATATTGCTATTGATGAAAATGGTAATTATTATGTTGAGTTTACTGTGGATGTGTCTTCCGGAAAAGGTACACCTGATGATATCGAAATCACAGATGAATTTAACGGCAATGGTATGAGGGTTGATACTACCGGATTTACCTACAGTATAAAGAAAAACGGTCAGGCAGTTGACAGTAGTTATACTGCAACAGCGACAGGAAAGAATGACCCGGCAGATGCGGGAAAGGCAACACTTACTGCAAAGCTTCCAAAATTAAGTGCAGGTGAGAGCTGTTCTATTACATACAGGTATTACCTGACCAATGCCGGAGATTTGGGAAATAATGCTGCATGGCAGGCAACTAATTTCGTTACCGGTAAATCAACAGACCAAAAATCAAAAGAAACTGTCATAGATACATCAAGCAGCTATGTGAAGTATTACAAAAATCTTATAGAAAAATCCGGTAAATATGATAAGACTAATAACCGGATTATCTGGACGGTTACAGTAAATAAAAGCTGTGAGAATATTGCGGGAGCTGTCCTGACAGATGATATGTTTGATAAAATTACAGGCATTGACATATTACCTAGTGATGGATATACAATTAACAAGGACAGCAGTGGCAAGGTGACATCGGTTACATTTAATCCTACAGATGGAAATAAGAACTGTAATAAGTATACTGTCAAATATTATACAGACGCATTGCGGACATTTGATGACCAGAAATTTAATAATAAGGCTACCCTTACTAAGGATGATAAGTCATATGATGGTTCTTCAAGTGTAAATGTTCCAAAAACAAAGCAGGATATTACGAAGAGGCTTGTTGAAGCTCAAAAGACAGATAACGGGCTGTATACTTTAAAGTGGCAAGCAAAATTTACAATTCCGGCATCGGGATTTCCTAAAGAGTTTGGCATAGCCGATACAATGTCATCCAAATCCCAGAAGAATTGTCATTACATGAATTATACCCAGATGAATGATTTTGTAAGTCAGGTAAAGAAAGAGTTTGATGGATACATCGGCGAAATTACTGTTAAATATCTGGATGAGAACAATAATTCGCAAAAGGCATATTTTGGTAAATTATCAGGAACCGATGACTACAGATTTACATCAGTAAATATCAGCTTTAGTAAGGATTATCCGACAGGCAACAGTGAAAAGACAGTCACATTTACATACAGTACAACCGCCGACACGACAGTGAGTGGAAGAACTGAGTATGTGAATAAATTTGAAGCTTTAAATTCAAGTGCATCTGCGTCTTATAGCCATACGACATCAGAGATTAAAAAGACTGATGGAAACGGCCGGGATGGTCAGACATATTTGAAGACTACGGAAAGTGATGGAACACTCACATGGCGAGTTGATGTACTTATGGACGCCGATGCAACAGAGTATACTATCACTGATAAGCTTCCGAATGGTGTCACACTACAGAGTGTAAGGATAATGCTTGCATATCTGAGTGACGATGGCTATACATATCCTTACTTTGACGGTACATGGGATACCGTATCTGTCGGTGATTGGTTCACAGACGGAATTAAAACAAGTACAACGTTAGATGAGTCAACTAATACCGTGGTAACAAGGGTTGTAAATCCTGATAAGAACAATACAACAATACATGGTTGGTATGAGAACTCTCACATATATGTAGTATATAAGTGTACGATAGATGATTTTGAAAATTTTGAGGCAGGTAAATCAGTGGATTATAAGAATATAGCCACAGCATCCTCAAATACAAACAGTGATATGGGATGGGTTAAACAGACACAGACCATGTCAAAGCCTGGCGAATCAGGCAGTGATAATCCTACTGAGGGCGACAAGGTTGTTTCCAAGAACTTCAAGTGGGATGAGGATAATCACAGGCTGCGTTATACGGTTATAATAAACCCTGATGGCAAGGACTATCTGCCTGATAGTGATACATTAAAGCTGACAGATGTGCTTCAATTCCAGACTATGACATACAGTTCACAGGCATTGTGGTATATAGATTTAATGCCGGCTACTGTTCAGTTCAGGCAGGCAATAAAGCAGGATGATGGCACATACAAAGCAGGCGATACGGTAGATGGTTGTAAGTGGGCGTATACAACTAAAGATGGCACGTATGAATGGAATGATACATCATACAGGACAATCAGTGCAGATATACCTGATGGCAAGGCGATAATGCTTACTTATACATATCAGGTGAATGCAAAGGTGCTTGGTACGCCGGATCAATACAATCCTATAAAGATGGATGTCAGCAATACAGCAAAGCTTGAGGGCGTCGAAAAAGGAGAAGACAGAAAGGATAACCAGACTGTTTACAAAGAGTCAAAATCATCTGCCGGAGTAATTAAGAGTAATACATTTACCTTGTATAAGGTAGATAAGACTAATTATGGAAAGCAGCTTGAGGGCGCAGAGTTTGAGCTGTTTGGATACACATCGGATGGTTCATACAAGTCGTTAGGCAAGTATACCACTGATAAGAACGGCAGAATTGATATCAGTATGAGTACTGATAATCTGGAGTATAATACGCAGTATTATATAGTTGAGATAAAGGCTCCGGATGGTTATATACTCTCGACTGAGCCTCATAAGGAGTATTTCTATTTCAGTGCAGATACTTCGGCACACCCTGTCGTAGCTGAAAACAGCTCATTACAGGGAAGTGATATGGCGAAGGTAAATACACCGTACTATTATGAGGATGTAGCTGTTTCGACAACAAGCATTTCGGTTGATAAAAAATGGACTGATTCAAAGAACAATCCATTAAGTAAGACTGATGGAAAGATTTATCTACAGCTGCATCAGGTGGATTCAGCTAATAATGATAAGAAGTATGGCAATCCGGTTGAGGTGACAGCTGATTCGGCAGGTGAATGGTCATATGTATTTGAAAATCTGCCATTGCAGGGTGTAAATGAAAATGGTATTCTGACCGGTACCACATATAAATATTATGTGACAGAGGTTGGAATAAATCAGAACAACAGTATGTCAGGCTATGATGTTTCATATATATTTAAGGATATAAATGGTACTCAAATCACAAAGACTGATGCAAACGTTGCACCGGGCAGCGCCAATGCAATAGAGTCCGGTACTGTTGAGATTACAAACAAACTCATAGAGTATCAGCTTCCGGAAACAGGTGGAAGCGGTAACAGATGGTTGTATATGTTAAGTGGAGTTGTGCTTATAGCAATAGCTGCAATAACACTTTTCTATAAAAAACATAAAACATTATAAAAAGGAGAATGCAATATGAAAACAATCAAAAGAAGCATTGCTTTAGTTCTTGCGATGATACTTACACTTGCAATGAGCGTTACAGTATTTGCTGAGGGCGAAGGCGCCAAAAAAACATTTACCATCACGGTTAATAATGCAAAGGCAGGCCACACTTATGAGGCTTACCAGATTTTAAAGGGTGACCTTTCAGAATCAGAGAAAACACTTTCAAACGTAGGCTGGGGTAGCGGTATCCAGGAAGACAAACAGACAGATCTTGAGTCTAATAAGGATGCAAAAGCTTATGTAGAGAAGCTTTCAGGAATGCAGTCAAACTCTTCAGCCCTTAAGGCAGAGGCACAGAAAATTGCTCAAGCTTTAAGCACTACAGCAGCAGGTTCTGTTTCAGTAACACAGGACAATGCCAAGACTGAGATTACAGGACTTGAGCCTGGTTACTATCTCATCAAGGATAAGGACAGCTCTTTAACAGGTGACGAGGCTTACACAGAGTATATTCTCAATATCGTTGCTAATACAACAATCACACCAAAGACAGATGTACCTTCTGTTGAGAAGAAAGTAAAAGATACAAATGACACAACAGGTGATACAACCGGATGGCAGGATTCAGCCGATTATGATATCACAGATGTGGTTCCATTCCAGCTTACAGCTACATTACCTGCAAATGTTCAGTCGTATAAGTCATATTTCCTCAAATTTGATGATACTCTTTCACAGGGACTTGATTTCAATGAAGGAACTGTTACTGTTAAATTAGGTGATAAGGATGTTACATCATTCTTTACAACAAATTATGACGCAGCTGGCAAAAAGCTTACTTTTACATGTGACAACATTTTAGCAGAGGGATTTGAAGCTAAAAATGGTGATAAGGTTGTAGTTGAGTACAAAGCAACTCTCAATAAGAATGCTGTTATCGGTTCAAAAGGAAACCCAAATAAGGTTAAGCTTGAGTTCTCTAACAACCCTAACAATGGCGGAGAGGGAGACAAAGGTGAGACTCCGGAAGATACAGTAATCGTATTTACATACAAGGTTGTAATCAACAAGGTAGATGAGAACAATAAAGCACTCGATGGTGCGGAGTTCACTCTTTATAAAAAGATTAAAGGCGAAGCAGACAAAGAAATCAAAGCGGTAATTTCCGGTGATAAGAATGATGTCTTCACATTCAGCGGTCTTGATGATGGTGATTATGTACTTAAGGAGACAAAGACTCCTGATGAATACAATACTGCAAATGATATTGCATTCACAATCACAGCAGACCACTCAATTGAGTCTGATGCTCCTGAGCTTAATTCATTAAGCGGAGATAAGGTGACCGGTAATATTACACTTAAAGCAGATAAAGCTGAGGGCAGCTTAAGCACACCTGTACAGAACTTAAAGGGCTCAGTCCTTCCTTCAACCGGTGGTGCCGGACGTGTTGCAATTTATGTAATCGGTGCTATATTAGTTGTAGGTGGCGGAATTGTTCTTGTAACAAAGAAGCGTGTTAAATAATATCATTTTATGATAAAATATATCTGCCATGAGCCACTTTAGTGGTTCGTGGCAGTTACAATAGGCATAATTATATGCAAATGATAACAGTAAGGAGAGTGCTATGAGAAGAAAATTATCAACTATTTTGTTTGTCATAGTGTTTCTTGCAGGACTGTCCTTACTGCTATATCCGACGGTGAGTGATTACTGGAATTCATTCCATCAGTCAAGGGCAATTGCAGGCTATGTCGATGCAGTAGACAATACAGATGAACAAAAGCTTGAAGAAATGAGACAGGCGGCAGAGGCTTACAATGAAAAGCTATTAAGCAAGCAGGACAGATATGATATGTCTGATTCGGACAGAGCAGAGTATGAAAGCCTACTTGATGTATCTGGCACAGGAGTCATGGGCTATGTTGAGATTCCGTCCATCAATGTCTCATTGCCGATTTACCACGGCACAGACAATACAATACTTCAGATAGGTGTTGGCCATATCGAGGGTACATCGCTTCCGGTTGGCGGAGCAAGCACACATTGTGCTGTTTCAGGACATAGAGGACTTACGTCATCTAAGCTTTTTACGGATATTGACCAGATGGCAGAGGGTGACACCTTCAAGCTGTATGTGCTTGGCGAGACACTGACCTACGAGGTTGATCAGATAAGGATAGTTTTACCTGATGAGCTTAATGACTTAAAGATTGAGGAAGGTCAGGATTACTGTACTCTTATCACATGTACACCGTATGGTGTGAATTCCCACAGGCTTCTTATCAGAGGCCACAGGATTGCGAATGATGCACAGGGACTTATTGTCGAGGATGTAAGGCAGATACAGCCGTTACATGAAGCCATAGTGCTTGGTATTTTGTTTCTGGTTTTGTATATTGTAATTTGTAAGATACTTAGTAAAACGATATTGTATAGATTCAGATAGAATCAGGAAGGAGGAAAAATGCACAATAGTATAAAAAGAGCTGTCAGTATAGCTATAGCAGCGGTAGTCTTATTTTCTCTGCCATGTGGAAGCATTTTTGCAAGGACGCATATTGATATTGATAAGAAATGCTCTATAACAGTTGATATCCCTGATACATGGGAGGATCTGTACACTGTGGATTTTCCCGTAGAGCTTTACAGAGTGGCAGATGTAGATGAGAATGATGTATACACTGCAACGAAGCAGTTTGCTGAGCTGGCTAAATCTATATCAGATATCAGCAGCAAAACTACCGCAGATGACTGGGAAAAGATGGCAAAGACTGCTGCGGACATTGCAGACAAAGGTTCTCTGACAGCAGATGAGAAAATAGATGTTTCAAACGGAAGGGGAACCGTCACAGGTGTTAAGACGGGACTGTATCTGGTGTATGCAAAGCCGGTTAATTCGGCAAGATTTGGATACACATTTGTGCCGTATCTGGTTTCGGCCCCTAATAATGAGTTTGCCATGACAGGAAGCGGCTCAGATTCATGGATATATGATGATATTGATATCGAGCTGAAGCCTGAACAGACCGGGCTTATGGGAAGCTTACAGATTACTAAAACATTAAAGACATACAATACAGCACTCGGTGAGCCGGTGTTTGCATTTGATGTTGAGGCCTACGACAGGGATGGCAATGTGGTGTTTTCCGATATTGCGTCAATCAGATTTGACAGTACAGGAGCTAAGAGCGTAGTTATTGACAATATTCCGGCAGGGTCAAGGGTGATAGTAAAGGAGGTATATGCCGCTGGCAGTTATCAGGTGACCTCCTCAGACAGCATAGAGACACAGATTGTGGCCGGTGAGACCGCAGATGTTGATTTCACAAACGATTACAACGACAAATTGATTTATAGTACCGGTGTCGTAAACCATTTTGAGTATGACGGAACCGGATGGGAATGGGTGCAGAATTAATGAAAAAATTATCAGAGTCTTGTAAAAAACTTAATAGAAATCACCGTATTCTTGTATGTGCAGCCTTTGCTGCAACACTCATTGTCTGTGGTGTTTCAGTTAAACCGACACTGGCATATTTCACAACCTATGCTACGGCAAAGGGCGGTATCTCAGTAGATATCGGTCCTACAACTGATGTCAAGGAGAAGTTTAAGGACTGGAAGAAAACTATTGAGATTGAGAATACAGGAAAAGCAGACTGTTTTGTCAGGGTAAAGGTAATTGCAGCAAGCCAGTTTGATATACAGGCATCAGGCTCAAACTGGAGCCTTTCAGATGATGGCTACTGGTATTACAGTCAGGTAGTGCCGGTTGGTGGTAAAACCGAGCCAATTGTTGCAGCTATCACAGTTAGTGAAAAGGTAAAGACCAGCTTCAATGTAGTTGTGGTTCAGGAGTGTGCTCCTGTCGCATATGATGAGAATGGCAATCCGTGTGTCGCACCTGATGCAAAATGGGATGCGACAGCACAATATGATAAAGAGGAGGGCGAAGAGTAATGAAGAGAAAACTTCCAATTATACTTGTAGCATCCTCTGCGATAATGCTTGCAGCATCGACGATTGGATCTACAAAAGCGACTCTTACATATATGAGTGATAATTATCTGGCTCAGATTGACATCAAATCCATAGGTGTTACTTTGACTGAGAATGGCAATGATGTGAGCTGGCGTGATTATAAGCATAAGGATGATGACTGGAGCGAGGCAGCAGGAGTACTGCTTGGTGATATGCTAAAGAATGCCGGAGATGAAAAACTGATTCTCGACAAAAAGTACGACGAGAAGCTTGCTGTCAAAAACAGCGGCTCGATAGATGAGTATGTGAGAGTGACTGTGCAGCATTACTGGGCAGACAAGGAGACAGGTGATAAACTTTCAAACCTTGATCCATCAAAGATACAGATTGGTTTTACAAACGATGGCTGGACAGAGGATAAGAGTGCTGAGACTACAGAGCGAAATGTATTTTACTACAATTCTATTTTAAAAAAAGGTCAGACATCCACTGATTTTACAGACAAAATCAGTATATCCGGCGATATTGCAACCATTGTGGGTCAGACATCACAGACTGATGATAACGGACTTACAACCATCACTACTACCTATGAATATGATGGTGCGCAATTTGTGCTGGAGGCAACTGTTGATGCAGTACAGACACACAATGCAAAGGACGCAATTAAGAGTGCGTGGGGTGTTGATGTAAATATATCAGATGACGGGGCACTTAGCTTAGAGTAAAGGAGGACAATATGAAAAAATTTATCGCATTATTATCATGCATGTTGTTTATCCTTGGTTCGATAGGCACTGTATTTGCAGATGAGAATACTACTACATCCGGCTCATGTGAGTTTACCGGCAAGGAGATGGTCAGTTCGTTCGATTCAAATAAAATAGCAGCCTCTGTCTCACAGATGGAGCCGGGAGATTCTGTCACATTTTCCGTTGATATAAAGAATAACAGCAGTATTTCGACGAAATGGTATATGTCGAATGATGTGTTAAAAAGTCTTGAGGATACACAGGCTGTGGCTGAAAATGGTGGATACTCATATATTCTTACTTTCGTAGGACCGGATGGAAAAGAGGACACTATATACAGCAGCACCAGCGTAGGTGGAGAGAAGGAGGCAACAGCCGGAAAAGGACTCAATGAGGCTACAAACTCTCTGGATAAGTTCTTTTATTTAAAGACATTAGAGCCTGGAGAGGGAGGCAGTGTGAAGCTTTTGGTAGGGCTTGACGGAGAGAGTCAGGGTAATATATATCAGGATACACTCGCAAAGCTTATGATGAACTTTGCGGTAGAGGATAACTCAGATCCAACTTTATCAAATCCACCTACATTTACAACTACAACAAGCAAGGTAAAGACCGGAGATATCTGGTCAATAGCGTCAGCTGTAGTGTTTGTGATTGGTATTATTTTGATGATACTGGCTTTCGTAAGTGACAGAAAGGGGGCTAAGCAAAATGAAAAGATTGCTTAAATATTTTCTTGCAGCTCTTGTTGTCATAACCGGTGTTTTCTCACAGACAGCAGATGCAAAGGCATTTTCATATACATACACTGTTTCCTTCTCGGCCGGAGGTCAGGGAAGCATAAACGGTGGCGTGCAGGTACGAAAGGCATCAGGCAATGAGGCTTCGGTTTCTGTTTCTGCTAAAGGAGACAAAATAATTGTCACAGGTCTTGAATATGGAGATGTCATCAGCTGTGATGCACAGGGCAGTGTGGCACTTAATGAAAACAGCAAGTACTACGTAAAGGGAATCAGATTAAGCGGCCGTGACAATAATACGGTTGCACAGTCGGCTTTTCTCGTATCGGGAGATCAGGACTATGTTGTTGCATATGGCATACCGGGCGAGCTTGCTGAGTATACAGTCAACTATGTGGATACAGATGGCAATAAGCTTGCAGAAAGCCGTACCTATTATGGTAATGTGGGCGATGAGCCGGTTATAGCTTATCTGTATATAGATGGATATATTCCGGACAGCTATAATCAGACAGGAAAGCTGTCGTCAAATGCGTCAGAAAACGTGTTCAATTTTGTGTATTCAAGGGCAGCATCCAGCATGGCTGCCGCCGGAAATGGGGCAAATGACAATGCTGCCGGTGGAAATGTGACAAATGGCAATACAACGGCCGCAGGAGCTGCAAATGCAGCCGGGACAGCTAATGCAGCGGGCAATGCAGCAGGAGCGGCAAATAACGGAGCTGCAGATGGAGCAAATGCCGCAAACACAATAGTGCCTGACGGACAGAATGATCCGCAGGATGGCATCCAGGCACCGCAGGCACAGCCAAATACTGATATAGCAGATGAGCAGGTACCGCAGGCGGCAAACGACAATAAGCATGATATAGCAGATGAGCAGGTACCGCTTGCCACCATGATTAGTGAGAGTGGAATGGCCGTTCCACTGGCTATTGGTGCGATTGGGATAGTTGCAATTCTTGCAATTATGATATTTGTCATAGTAAAGAATGTTAAGTCTGTCCGTGTTCAAAAAAATAGTATGAAACATAAGGGAAAAGATAATAAAAATTAGTTGATATTTGCTGAAATTATGGTATTATTAATGTGTGCGCTTGTATAAGGGCACACATTAATCAAGTATATGGATGGTTTTTTTACCATACCAGAAATAAAGTTTAGGAGGAATTGCAAAATGGCAAACAAGTGGGTATATACCTTCAAAGAGGGTAACATGACCATGCGTAATCTTCTCGGTGGTAAGGGTGCTAACCTCGCTGAGATGACAGAGATTGGACTTCCTGTACCACAGGGCTTCACAATCACTACAGAGGCTTGTACACAGTACTACGAGGATGGACGTAAGATCAATGATGAGATTATGGCTCAGACTATGGAAGGTGTAAAATGGATGGAAGAGGTTAACGGAAAGAAATTCGGTGACCTTAAGAATCCTCTTCTCGTATCTGTTCGTTCAGGTGCCAGAGCTTCAATGCCAGGTATGATGGATACAATCCTTAACCTTGGTCTTAATGATGATGTTGTTGCAGCTATGATCGCTGGTAACCCAGATCCAGCATTCGAGCGTTTCGTATATGATTCATACAGACGTTTCATTCAGATGTTCTCAGACGTTGTTATGGAAGTAGGAAAGAAGTACTTCGAGCAGCTCATCGACAAGATGAAAGAGGACAGAGGTGTTAAATTTGACGTAGACCTTACAGCAGCTGATCTCAAAGAGTTAGCAGAGCAGTTCAAGGCTGAGTACAAGAATCAGTTAGGAACAGACTTCCCTTCAGATCCTGTAGAGCAGTTAAAGCTTGCTATCGAGGCTGTATTCCGTTCATGGGACAACCCACGTGCAAATGTTTATAGAAGAGATAACGATATCCCTTATTCATGGGGAACAGCTGTTAACGTAATGCCTATGGTATTCGGTAACTTAAATAACGAGTCAGGTACAGGTGTTGCATTCACACGTGATCCTGCAACTGGTGAGAACAAGCTTATGGGTGAGTTCCTTATCAATGCACAGGGTGAGGACGTTGTTGCCGGTGTTCGTACTCCAATGCCAATCGCTCAGATGGAGCAGGAGTTCCCAGAGGCATACGCTGATTTCCTTAAGGTTTGTGAGACTCTTGAGAATCACTACCATGATATGCAGGATATGGAGTTCACAGTTGAGAACAAGAAGCTCTATATGCTTCAGTGCCGTAATGGTAAGAGAACAGCTCCAGCTGCTCTTAAGATCGCTTGCGATTTAGTAGATGAGGGACATAAGACACCAGCTGAGGCTGTTGCAATGATCGACCCTCGTAACCTTGATACATTATTACATCCACAGTTCGATGCTGCTGCACTTAAGGCTGCAACTCCACTTGGAAAGGGTCTTGGAGCATCTCCAGGAGCTGCTTGTGGTAAGGTTGTATTCACAGCTGACGATGCTGAGGCATGGGCTGAAAGAGGAGAGAAAGTCGTACTTGTACGTCTTGAGACATCTCCAGAGGACATCACAGGAATGAAGGCTGCTCAGGGTATCCTTACAGTTCGTGGTGGTATGACATCTCACGCAGCCGTAGTTGCACGTGGTATGGGAACATGCTGTGTATCTGGTTGTGGTGATATCAATATGGACGAGGAGAACAAGAAGTTCACACTTGCAGGACAGACATTCACAGAGGGATCTGAGATTTCTATCGATGGTACAACAGGTAACATCTACGCTGGAATCATCCCAACAGTTGATGCTTCAATCGCTGGTGAGTTCGGACGTGTTATGGCATGGGCTGATGAGTTCAGAAGACTTAAGGTTCGTACAAATGCAGATACTCCTGCAGATGCTAAGAAGGCTCGTGAGCTTGGTGCAGAGGGAATCGGACTTTGCCGTACAGAGCATATGTTCTTCGATCCAGAGAGAATCGCTGCATTCCGTGAGATGATCTGCTCTGATACAGTAGAGGAGAGAGAGACAGCTCTTAACAAGATTCTTCCATATCAGCAGGGAGATTTCGAGAAATTATACGAGGCTCTTGAGGGATGCCCAGTAACAATTCGTTTCCTTGATCCACCTCTTCATGAGTTCGTTCCTACAGAGGAGGCTGACATCGAGAAGCTTGCAAAGGCTAAGAACAAGTCAGTAGAGGAAATCAAAGCTATCTGTGAGTCACTCCATGAGTTCAACCCAATGATGGGTCATAGAGGATGCCGTCTTGCAGTTACATATCCTGAGATTGCTAAGATGCAGACAAAGGCTGTTATCCGTGCAGCTATCAATGTAAAGAAAGCTCATCCAGACTGGGATATCGAGCCTGAGATCATGATCCCATTAGTATGTGAGATCAAAGAGCTTAAGTTCGTTAAGAAGATTGTAGTTGAGACAGCTGATGCTGAGATCGCTGCTGCAAACGCTGACATCAAGTACCATGTAGGTACAATGATCGAGATCCCAAGAGCTGCTCTTACAGCTGATGAGATCGCTACAGAGGCTGATTTCTTCTGCTTCGGTACAAACGACCTTACACAGATGACATTCGGATTCTCTCGTGATGATGCAGGTAAGTTCCTTAACGCTTACTATGACAACAAGATTTTCGAGAACGATCCATTTGCTAAGCTTGACCAGACAGGTGTTGGTAAATTAATGGAGACAGCTATTAAGCTTGGAAAGCCAGTTAATCCTAACCTTCACGTTGGTATCTGTGGAGAGCACGGTGGAGATCCTTCATCAGTTGAGTTCTGCCACAAGATTGGACTTGACTATGTTTCATGTTCACCATTCCGTGTACCAATCGCTCGTCTTGCTGCAGCACAGGCTGCTATTGCAGAGCAGGCAAAATAGACAAAGGTTCTAATTTAAAAGTCTATATATAAGATTTTGCAAGGGAAAGTATTTAGTACTTTCCCTTGTTTTTTATTGCCAATCTGCATTTCACACCCTGAAAACTACATTTCGCGCCAAGAGTATAGATTGTAGGCACTATATGTTGTATAATTGGTACTAGAAATACAAGTATATGTGATATGAATAGAGAGAACGAAGCACAGATACGATGTAGGTACTAAGGTATGGAGAACACATTTATGATTATAAAAACGAAGAACATCCGTACAATTGTGATAACCTGTGCATTGCTAGGTATCATAATATTCAGCATTCACAGCTACAATGTATATATGAGAGTCCAGAGAGGAAAAACATCATGCAGATAGAAGATAAAGATAATAGATAGAAGATAATAGGATAGAAGATTATCAATCAAAAAAGCTATGAGAGCCCGGTTAAAGGCTTTCATAGCTTTTATTTTTATGAGTGAGCACGAAGCTGTTCATTGACATATGTCTGGATATAATAATTATCCTCAGGCATCTGGCAGCCGACGATATATGTTCCCTCATTATTTGAGCAGCGGATTACATATCCCTCCAATACTGAGTGGTCAGCAAGCGCAAAGTCCTCTATCGAGATAGTGACCTTCGCTCCTTTATGATCCACGAAATAAGGATCCTTTGTCAAAAATGCAAAGCCGTTTGCACTTATATTGTCAAGAGTTCCTTTGAATGTGGTGTCTGTTCCTTTAAGCTTGATAGTGCAATTGTTTGATAAATCCATGCGAGGGTATTTCCTACGGTTCAAGATTTCAGGCTGTGTATTGACTGGTATCACAAGGTCATCTGTGATTGTGAGATCCTTCCAGCAGTACATTACATTGCCAACTGTAACATACAGATTGCAAGGTCTGGATGAGTCTACAGATAAGCCGCCTGATACAAGCTTAAGACTGTTTTCGCCAACAGCCTTTACTTCGCAATGGAACTCGTTGCCGGTCTGTACATCTGTCAGGATCACTTTGGCCTTCATACCCGGGCGGATATCATCAAGTCCCATAAATCCACCGACTCCGAGCTCATGCATGAGAGATTGGATAACAGTCTCGATATTATTGATATTTGTTGCACTTTCATCATATTTACTGAGCATCTTGCGGCTTATCGCGTCAGAAGCACCGATACATGAGGTCATGGTTTCTACGATGTCAGATACCTTTTCCATATTGTCGACAAGTTGCTGGTTAGATGCTTCAACCTCCTGCATTGCGGTGTCGATTTCACGGATATGGCTTCCAAGCTTATTGGAATCCTTTGTGATCTTCTCTACATTTTCACCGGTCTGCATTACCTTCTCAAGAGTGAGCTGGATGAGACGGAGCGTTTCTTCAATGGATGAGGTCATCTTTCCGGAAATCTCGTCAAGCCGTGAGAGAGCCTCACTGATCTGACCGGATGAATTTCTCGTCTCAGTGCTTAAAGTACGGATCTGTTCAGCAACAACAGCAAATCCCTTACCTGCTTCACCTGCACGTGCAGCCTCGATAGAAGCGTTAAGAGCGAGGAGGTTTGTCTGGTTTGAAATATTATCAATTGTTCCGGTTTCATTTTTAACCATCTCAAATTCATCTCTGAATGTAGTCAGGATGTTTTCAACCTCTGTAGAAAGCTCCGACATAGTTTTTGCTGTCTGGGCAAGACCTTCAAGGTCCTCAGAGCTGACCTTGGCATGCTTGCCTGATTCGGCTGTCAGGGAAACCATATCGTTTATCATGGCTGCAACATTTTCAACCTGTGAGCTTATATCGGTAGTCATTTCCTGGGAAGAAGCAGTGTGGGACTGAAGTTGCTCATTATTTCCGGTAAGCTCATTCATTCTCTCAACGACAACATCTGAGCCGTGCTTGTTTTCAGAAGCAAGCTCACGGACCACTGTTATACCGTCCATTATGGTGTTGCTGGCAGTTTTAACCTGCTCAACTGTCGTGACAACACGGTTTAAATCAGACTTTATGCTCTCTGTGAGTGCAGCATCGGACTCAGTCAGGTGGCGCACCGACATGATATAGCCTATGTAACAAAGCAAAAGACATGCTATCTGAAGCTGATAGTTTTTGTGGTCTACAGCAGTGTTCTGACCAAGCACAAATATGTGAAATGCAATACTTGCAATAAGGCTTAGCATATTTGCAACAGCGCAGTAAATCATGAATTTTTCATCCTTAAATATTACAATAAGGCTGATTATTGGAAGAATGTAGGTGAATGCAATCGGTGAGGTTGTCGTACACAAAAGAAATACGTAAAAAATACCATATCCGATGACAAATGCAAGCCTGTAATGATCATTATCCTTCCCCTTCCTTTTTAGAAGTATGTCACCACACACGAAAGGCAGCCAGCATAAAATAACAAAAATGATATAATTACTGACAGAATAAGCGCCATTTGCTGTGTCGGTACCATAATTTGCGGTCAGCAATATAGCAAAAACAAGCCATAATCTGCGGACCTTGATATTCGCCTTTGCTTTAAAAATTTTTTCATCGTAACCCATATGAATTCTCCTGATTCGTAATAATATAGCTTTATTTTACTATCATAGTACTATAATTACAAGGCATACTTAAGAATTTGAATGTATTTTGAATGTATAATTATGGTATTGTTTCTAAGTCTAAACTTTAATTGTTTTTTGCCTGTCAATCCGCTATACTAAAATTAACTATATACTTACAGGAGGGAATAAAGCATGAACATACTTCTGATTAACGGAAGTCCAAAAGGCAAACGAAGCAATTCGTTAAGGCTTGCAAACAGCTTTATAGATGGATTCAAAGAAGGATATAAGAGCAAAAATGAAGCGGTATCCATTGATGAAATGCATGTAGCCTCAATGAATGTAGGAGCGTGTAAGGGATGCTTTGCATGCTGGCAGAAGACACCGGGAGTGTGCTGCATAAATGACGATATGCAGACTGTTATTGGGAAAATGCTTGAAGCGGATATTGTTGTGTGGTCGTTTCCTCTGTACTATTTTAGTGTGCCGGGAATACTAAAGAACGTGATTGACAGGCAGCTTCCTATGAGCCTGCCGTTTATGAGTACAAAGGATGACGGATACGGAAGCGGCAGCCATGATTGCAGATATGACATGGAAGGCAAAAGGCATGTGCTAATCTCTACCTGTGGCTTTTATTCTGCAGAGGAAAATTATGACAGTGTACTTCGGATGTTTGACCATTTCCTTGGAAAAGGGCATTATACAACCATATTTTGTGGTCAGGGTGAGCTGTTTCGTGTAAAAGAGCTGTCAAAGAGGACTGACGAATATCTGGCTACGGTAAAAAGTGCTGGGGCAGAATATGCCATCACAGGAAAAATATCTGAAAAAACAGAAGCGGCGCTCCATACTCTTTTATATCCAAGGGATGTATTTGAAAGTATGGCGGATGCCAGCTGGGGAATCAGCAGGACAACAGGAGAAAAGGAAGCGGATGACCTTGTTTTCACCAGACAGATGGCTGCATTATACAATAAGGATGCCTATGATGGAAAGGAACGCGTGCTTGAGATATGCTATACCGATTTGAAGCATACATACCAAATAAAGCTTGATGATAAAGGTAGTGAGGTGCTTACAGATCAAAGCCTTACTCCGACTACCCGCATAGATACGCCTTTTACAGTATGGTCAGCCATTTCCCGAGGCGAGATAGGTGGCGCAGAGGCTTTGGGAAAGCAGATGTATACGGTGACAGGTGATTTTTCCTTGATGGTAAACTGGGATAAATTTTTTGGAAGTACATCGGCAGTTAAAGAGGCAGAAAAAACATCACAAGGTGTGGAGGTACAGAAAAATCCATCCATGATGACAATGCTCATACCATGGATTACGTTTTGGATAGCAGTTTCTGTCAATACTGAAAAGGGTTCTGTGATTGCTCTTTTGGTGGCATCCGCTATACCTTTTATCATGAGAAAACATAAATTTGTAATATGGGATCAGCTCTCAATTGTTGCTGTTGCTATACTTTCTGCGATTGCAAGCCTGACAGGAGCAGGTGACATATCAACAGATATCGGATATCTGGTGTTTGGGCTGTTCTGGCTGGTTTCATGCCTGACAAAGGAGCCTTTATGCGCAACATATGTGAAATACAATTATGGCGGTGAAGCCGCACATAAAAATCCTCTCTTTATGAAGACGAATTATATACTTGCGGCGGCATGGGGAGTATTATACGTGTTGACAGCAGTGTGGACATTTCTGCTGAAAAAGGCAGGTGTTGGAGCTGCACTTATTGTCGTAAACAATCTGATGCCTGTATTGATGGGCATATTTACCGGATGGTTTGAAAAATGGTATCCTGCAAGGCTCGCAAGAGGCTCAAAAAAGCAGTAATTCGTAAGATTTTTTTAATATTTTATGTATTCTATTTACTTTAGGTGGATAGAAGAGTACTCTTTAGAAAACGTACTCATAGCAGTGCTTATAAATAAAGAAAGAGGTATATCATAATGAAGAAAAAACTGATTACAATTGTAATAGGAGCTATGCTTTGCGCCGGCTTGTTTGCAGGCTGCGGACAGAGCGATACAAAGCAGGATAAGGCAGTTGGCACTGAAAGTGCAAAGCAGGCTGATACCAAGGATGAAGGTGATAAGGACTCACAGGAAGAGAAGGAGCTTACAGGAACAATCGATGACATAAAAGACTTCATGTTTGTAGTGACTGATGACAAGGATACACCATACAGCTTTACATTCGACGAGAAGCCTGACGGACTCGAGAGTGTCGCAAGCGGAGATAAGGTGACTGTTAAGTATACAGGTACTATTTCAGAGGTGGATCCGTTTGAGGGAAAGATAATATCTGTTGAGAAAGCAGAATAAGGACAATAAGCAGGGAAGGATAGGAGCTTTGTGAAAGGGCAAAAGGCATATGGAGTTTTAGTTTATTTATTTTTTCTGTTTCTGATATGCACCTCAGGTATGGCAACATTGTCATAGCTGATAGGTGCATTTTCTTTATCGGTATCCTCGTGACTTTCGGTGTTTTTTACATGCACCTCAGGTATCGCCACGTTGTCAAAAGTTAAATCGTAATTATGTTTTTCTTTTTCTTCTCTGTTTTTGAATATTTTTTTCAGTTTTTCAAACATATTTTTCTCCGGTTGTTTTACATTAGGTTTATAAAGAATGTGATTACAAGGCTGTTCAAAAAGTCAGCAAACAGGCTTCCTACGAGCGGTATGAGCAGATATGCCTTAATGGATGGCACATATTGGTCGCAGACAGCCTGCATATTTGCCATGGCATTTGGGGTGGCTCCGGTTCCGAAGCCGCAGGTGCCTGATACAAGTATGGCTGCATCGTAGTCGCGTCCCATGATGTTAAACTCGATAACATACGTGAATATGATTATGAGAAGCACCTGTGCTGCGAGCAGTATGACGAGCGGGAGAGCGAGTGATGCAAGCTCCCAGAGCCTTAGTGTGATCATTGCCATGCCTAGGAATAGAGAGAGGCTTATACCTCCCAGGTCATTTATTTCTCCCATATGGATGGTGGCAATTCCTGTGTACTCACATATGTTTCGCATGAGTGCGGCTGCGAGCATCGCTCCTATATATATTGGGAAGGTGAGCCCTGTCTTTGTGAGCAGCATTGTAAAGATGGTTCCGACACCTATTGCCAGGATGAGCTGGAATACGGCATCAGCATACATATTTGTGTGGCGCTCATGTTTTTTCTCATCCTCCACCAGCAGGCTGTCATCCTCGTTTGCTGCTGTATTAAGCAGGCTATGCTTTTCAATCAGTCTTTTTCCAAGAGGTCCGCCTATCAGGCTTCCAAAGATGAGACCAAAGGTAGCTGCGGCTGTACAGATGGTCGTGGCGCCCTTTATGTTTAGGTCCTCTAGCACCGGGCCAAAGGCTCCTGCGGTGCCATGTCCGCCAACCATAGGAATAGAGCCGGTGCACATGCCGATTAGCGGATTTAAGTTTAAGAGCTTTGCAAGCCCCACGGCGGTTAAGTTCTGTAATATAATAAGCACTATAACCAGTCCCAAGAATACGATGAGCGATTTGCCTCCGCTTTTTAATACCTTGAGATTTGCCTGAAAGCCTACAGATGTAAAGAAGAATACCATGCAGACCTCGCGCAGTGTGTCATCAAAGGAAAATTCTGCGATTCCTGTGACATAGCATATGCATGTCATGATGGCAAAAATCAGTCCGCCTATGACAGGCGCCGGAATACAGAATTTCTGAAGAAAATATATTTTCTTTTTTAAATAGTTTCCAAGTAGTAGTACAAGCACTGCAACGGCCAGTGTCTGGTACATGTCAAGTTGTATTTTCATGTGTTACCTTTCAATTTTAATTGATTATATTCTTGTTATTTTCTTTTATATTTTAGAACATTACGTAATAGGTCGAAAATTAATTTGCGAATTAATTTGTGCTATATCCACAGGCTTCATAATACCTTTTCGCTCCATTGTGGAATGGAATAGGTATACCGTCTGTTGCAAAGTCATATGTCAGCTCAAGCTTAAGAGAGTTGGAGTAGGAGAGCTCATTTTCTTTTTCAAACAGGAGCGATGTAAGCTGCTCAATTGTATCGTCGGATACATCAGACTTTGTGATAAGCACAGATTTTACACCTATAGTGCTTATATCTGTGGTCTGGCCTGTGTATGTGCCGGCAGGTATGACCTCGCTTGTGTAGGCAGAGCTGCTTTCAAGCATCTTGCTTATCACAGTGTCTGTCAGCGGGATAAGCCTTATGTCGCATTCCTTCGAGAGCTCATCTATGACAGTGGTGGTGAGTCCGGCAGTGCAGAAGAAGGCATCTATATCACCGGCTTTTAGCTCTTTTGTGGCTTCGATATAGTCCAGGTTTTTGGTGGCAACAAGGGATGATGGCATAC
>OBII01000086.1_pt1 | contig 40049 bp, 68 predicted proteins | sample 2433771 | NCBI WGS metagenome assembly OBII01 (sample SAMEA2452127, study PRJEB22498) | human gut metagenome | biome: human feces; feature: human gut; material: feces | place: Australia | collected 2012
GTTGCCCCAGCCGCCGTTGTTATTGCCGTTACCATCAATGCTAGCCACTAATGGTACACTACAGTTTCCTGAGTTAAACATACTATTTACCTCCGTAATAATTTTTTATATACATAATCTTGCAAGAATTAGTATCATTTTTAATATTTTTGTGTTATAATATCTTTGTGCAGATAGGGAATCGCGACCCGAAAATCACAATGCCTAGTGACTTCTGCACGTTTATTGGTAGGCGATTAAAAACACGAAAGGCAAGGTGTTGTTTTTATGCTCAAGTATCACATTTCCGATTATAAAGGGAAAAAATATGGCCATCTTACTGTAATTTCACAATCAAAAAATTCAGATATCCCAAATGGGTTTGATTTCAAGTGTGATTGTGGAAGAATTATCTCCTTTGCTCCTGACAGAGTTATTAAGGGCCATCAGAAATCTTGTGGGTCCTGTTCTTACTCAAGGAAGCCTAAGATCAGCATAGATAATTATATAGGTCAAAGATCTAATATGCTTACAGCAATAGGTCTTTCAGAAAGAAGGCCATCTGATAAAAGGCAGTATATTGAGTGCTTATGTGATTGTGGAAATAAAGTTAGGGTATTGCCTTACCTGTTTAAAAATCACAAAGTGAAAAGTTGCGGTTGTTTGCTAAAAAATAGTCCGGCATATATTGATGGAAGAATTAAAAATCCACTATATGGGCTATGGAAAAACATGATCGGACGTTGTGAAAGCCCAAACCATCCAAAGTATTACCAATATGGCAAACGAGGAATAACCGTGTGCGAAGAATGGCATGACTTTTGGAAATTTGTAGAATGGTCCGAATCTATTGGTGGACGTCCTGAGAACTACACACTTGATCGAATTGACAATAATGGTAACTATGAGCCAAATAATTGTCGTTGGGCAACTTCTGGAGAACAAGCTATAAACAAATCAAATAATTTGAATATAGAGTATAACGGAGAAACCAAAACTCTAAAAGAATGGTCTGATTTGCTCGGAATAAGTTGGGATGTTCTTCATAATCGCCTCCGAAAAGGTTGGACTGTTGAAAGAGCTTTTACAGAAAAAGTGTATAAGTAGTTTTTCTAATGGGTGATAAAATTTCACCCATTATTTTATTCCCAATTGATTTTTTATCTGGCGAACTGCATCATCAACATTTATCCCTTTTTCTTTGCAAAGGTTGCGAGCTAATTGTTCTACACCCTTTGTATCACCTTTATTTGCCATATCCATAACATTTTTTAAAATAGGATTACTCATAGCTTGGCTGTTTCCAGCCATCTGCTGCAAAAACTGCTGTGGATTCCTCATGGCTTGAAATAGCTGAAATGGATTATTCATTCTCATTTGCCTCCTTCTTTAAGCCTCCGGGTCTTTTAGGCGCTATCTTAGGCATCAGTTCATCAAACTTCTTTTCGAGGCTATCAAATCTTGCCATAAATGCCTCTGTAGCCTCGTCAGATAGCCCCATTTTCATTTTGGACATGTCGGCTGAACTATTCGCCGCATTTGGCTGTGAAGCTGTGTACGGCTTATATACAATCGTTCTAATGGTCCCATCTGCATTCCATGATTTTGTATAGATCTCTGACATGTCTTGCTTTGGGAAAACGGCAACTGAACCGTCCATAGGTACATCGTTCGCAGTAATTTGTTCGACAGCTTGCACGACCTTTCCGTTCAATCCAGCTTGCTGCTGTGGCTGAATGTTTTGCTGTTGATTAAAAAGCGGTTGGTTTTGCTGCAGATCATAACGCGGCTGCTGATATTGATACGGGTAATAACTATTATATTGGCCATACATTGTCTGTTGGTTGTACGGTTGATACATCTGATTTGGTATTGGCATCGCCTAATATCACTCCTTCCTCGTCAAGGACCTCTCCAATAGCTTGAATCATTGCTGATTGATACTGCATTGGAATCATACATACATCTGGTCTTTCAAATATTTTAGTTAAAAATGATTCAGGAAACATCATTCACACCTTCCTTCCTCTTATTCTGACTGTATTGTGCCATAAAACTAAGATGTAAAAACGACAGGGATACGACATATTAACGACAAAAAGAGCTGCCAGATAAACTGACAACTCTTTCAAAGAATATTTTACTGTAAATAAATGTCAAATATTTTTAAATAAAGTTAAATAATGTAAAGAAATGTAAAATACACTATTACAACATCTGCAATTCCTCTCCGGTGTCCTTTGATGTGAGTTTGATAGAAACGTCATATCCTAATGCTTCGGATATCTGGCGTATATCACTTTCTCTAAAATTATTTAATCTAAGCTTTTTGGACACGTTAGATTGAGAGCACCCTAACAGTTTTGCAAGCTGAGTGCCGTCCATCTCTTTTTTAAACATTATCGTTTTTACAATGTTCGAAAATGTGTTTTTGCTTTCCATTTACTCACCTTCCTGCTACTCAAAATATGTGTAAATATACTCATATTGAGAATTGTAGATTCTCACGAACACTACTTACTGCTTCACCGTGTATGCTTTTGACGAACCGAAGTTCTGTCTACTCACAAGTTCTTGTACACTCCACAGTCGTCAATTCCCCAGATAGCCCTGGGTACATACTTACGGTTGCGTTCAATTATGCAATTTCATAAGTTTCTGCATCTTTCAAATTAAGTGCCGCATTTCGATCACGATCTTCTACATAGCCACAACTGCATCTGTAAATTCGATCTGAAAGCTTTAAATCTTTCCTGATGCATCCACAACTGTGACATTTTCTTGAAGACGGATACCATCTGCTTACTACTCTTAACTCAATTCCTTCTTCGTGGCATTTCATCATGAGCTTTTCTCGAAACTCATAAAATTTCTCTGATGCCACTGCCTTTGAAAGATGTCGATTTTTCATCATTCCTTTTACATTCAGATCTTCAATCGTTATATGTGATGGTTTGGTTTTCACCATCTCTGCGATTGTCTTATTGATGTAATCGGTTCGAATCTGATTGATTCTTTGATGAAGTTTTTGTACCCTAAGCTTTTGTTTTTGTATATTTGCTCTTTGAGCAGACTCTCCTTTCTTCATTTTCTTTAAATTCTCATATTTACGTGACAGACAGCGTTGCGCCCGTCTCAACTGTTTTTCAAGCTTTTTGATTCGGCTTGTTTTATTGATATTTTTATAAATTTTACCATTTGAAAGAACCGCAAATTCTTTTAGTCCAAGATCAATTCCGATTCCTTCTGTTTGATCTTCCTTCGATTTGACCTGCGAATCTGGAACATCCACTAAAACGGATACATAGTATCGACCCGCTTTTTTCGAAACGGCTCCGCTTCGAATCCGCCAGCCATCTTTCGTTGTTGGCAGATATCCCTTTTCCTTTAGTCTCACCCAGCCAAGGGTGGGAATGTTAATTCGGTGACGCTCACAATAGCAGTCTTTGGGATTATTCTTTACAAAATACATCTTTACATCTGAGATATCTTTCTTTTTGAATTTAGGGAATCCACTCTGATGTTTAAAAAATCTTGTAAATGCTGTGCATCCGCATTCAACTGCATGTTTTGTTGCCTTTGAACTGACTTCCTTTATCCATGAATATTCAGGATGTGTCGGCAGATATTCATTATTCAGCCATACGCTAAAGGACTTTCCACTCATGAATTTTTCTCCCCGCTCATAACGTTTTAAGTTATAAGAAAGATAAAAATTGTATAGATACCGACAGGTTCCAATCGTCTTATTGATCTTCGTTATCTGCTCCGGTGTAGGATTGATTTCCGTCTTGAAGCTCTTTAGCAAGTCCATCATCTCCTTCTATTTGTTTTTTATACTTACGAAGTCCATACAATCTGCAAGAAAACACATGAAGAATGGAAACGATATCCTGTACAAGCTCCTCCTGTGGTGATAATGATTCATTATTTACTACCACAATTGTTGCATTAAATTTCGCACAGAATCTTTCAAACCAATCATATCCAAAGCGAACAAAACGGTCTCTATGCGTTATCACAATTGTTTTGATTTTTTGTTCCATCACCTCATCCAATAATTCATTCCATTTCTTGCGGTTGTAATTAAGACCACTTCCATATTCTTCTATGCATTGATCTACAATCATGCCTCTTGCATTGCAAAACTGACGTAAAAATGCGGTTTGGTTTTGTAAATCATCTTTTTGATTTTTTGTAGACACTCTGGCATAGAGAATAACTTTGCGTGTATCATCTTCTGTTATCCCTTTAAATTCAAGATACTGTTTGTAAGTATAATAACGCCTATTGGTTGGTGTACGATTTGCTGTAAGTGTTCCTTCTCGATCCCACCGCTGTAAGGTCTTAACAGAAACACCCAACAGCTCTGCAAATTCCTTTGGTTTGTAATTTGTAATGTTTGATGTGTTCATAATACCTCCTTTGAGGATATTTAAACACATTAAGGCATTATTGTCAATAGATTTAATTACATATTGTATTCTCCTTTGGTTTAAGATCTGCCTTGTAAGAGATCAAATGTTCTTTTACAGCCTCAAGGTCATTAGATTCTTCTGGTATCAATCGATTGAGATAATATAAAAAAGAATTATAAGCCTTTGGTGTGCAATAATACTTTTCTGTGCCATTCACCGTAACTATTCGACCTCTAAATGATGTTGGGGATGCATTATCAATTAAAGATTTAGAAAAGTCCAGTGCAGACTGCTTGACCATTCTTAGAAAATATTCAAATGCGGTGGCGCTTGATGAAAGAAATCTGGACCAAATCAAATCTAGGTTACTAGAAAACTCATATTTTTTAAGTTCAGTCGGATTCTGCTTGCCACTAGCCATCTGAATATTGTAGGATAATACACCAATTTCATTTGTGATATAACGGCACAGTTCAATGCCAACAGATATGTAATCTGCAAAGTTAGGATCGAGATTTGCTGTAAATCTTTTTGAACATTCATCAACAAACCTCATTAACTTGGAATCATACACCATTCCACAGGTCTGAAAGCCTGCATTGCCAATTCCAATTAAGCGCAACCATGTAGCAGTGTCTTGATTGTTGCAAAGTATCTTGTCGAGTAGTTGCCACAATGGAACATCGTTAAATAAGCGAAGTGGTTTAGCACTGTTACTATTTAAAATGTAAAGTGCCATGGTTTCAGCTGTAACACGTTCTTTATCAAAAAATTCCCCACCTAATGCATTAAATCCGGTTACAATCCCGTTTTCACGCTTGAGAAATATCCTGCGCGATTGGTGCGTGAATAATTCCGCTGGGTTAGAAGGTGGATCAATCTTTTTGCGTTCATCGGATCGCGGCAAGCATTCCCATATCGGACAAGGCTTAGACCATAGTTCTCCATTACCATTCTGTAAAGGAACTAGGTTCATCATAAGGGCTTCAAAAAGATTTCGCCCGATTGCGTAAACAATAGTATTTTGCCCCAACCATCCGATACTGATTGACGGCAAACCTGCCCTACTTGACTTTACAGAAACATCGTCATACCCGTTGATAAAAAGAAGCCATCTAGCCGCTTCTGCATATGTTAGTTGCATTTTTGCTTCTCCACTTCTTGTTGCAAAAATTCGTACCTTGTTATTGCTTTCAGAAATTTCTCCGTTTAACTTTGCAGCACCAAAAGCAGTTCCTTTTTTAGCTTCGTTTGCCTGATAGAATGGAGCATCAGGATGAAAAAGCCAGAAACGTTCTCTGTATTCCTCTAAATATTTTAAAAACGCTTCTGGGAAATGACCGAGATTCCAATAGCTTTTCCAACGGCTGATTGCTTCATCCCTGTTCAAAAGCGGAATCTCATCACCGTTTGAGTCGAATCTTGCAAATCCAGAATGAGCAATTGCAAGAAGCAGCCGTATCATTGCGACATTTTGAGTATCTGTTTCACCTGCCAAATCCATGTATTCATGACTGTGGGTGAAAACTTCTTTAAGTGAAACTTCTTTAATAGTATAATCTGGAAGCAATACACGCACCCAATTTTCATCAAGCAAATTAAATTGTTTCTTCATATATATCCTTCTTTCTACAGTTCTTTACTTTATTTAACAGTTCTTTACTTTAAAATAATGTCAAATAAGGTTAAATACTGCTATTTACTAATATATATATTTCTTGCAATGCATAATCTATATTCATACGGCTCAAATATCCAATTTTTGCATTCCAATCTTGGACCTTTGCAATCATGGCGTAATACAGCTTGTGGCTCAAGTGGGCAGTTACAAAGAATACAAAGTCAGATTTTTTTAATGCAGCGTTGCGCACAGTGCTGACATCTCCTGCACTGATATATTGCCAATTCGGAAGATAAGTTTTGAGCTTCTTTATCAAGCTTGGATGCCCTCCAACAATTGTGCCACTAATGTTTTTTAATTGCTGAATTTGCTCCTTAGATAGCTCATTTGTATTTTCGGTTTCTGAATCGTTTTCCAGTGAAAATATATGCTCTCGCAAAGCATAAAGCTCCCTACGTTCACTCTCTACCTTTTGCAGTTCGGATTTTAGCGCATCATTCTTCTGCTTGAGTAGATTTATCTCATCAGATAAGCGCTGAACCTGCTCAGTACAAGCTTTTTGTTCAGACATCCTGCGTTCCTGAGATTCAGATAATGCAGATTTGGCTTGAAGCAATTCATTTTTAATGCTCTCTACTTCAATATACACGTCTTCGCGATTGTGTTGGAAGTAGTATTCTTTAGATTGCTTATATGCCTTACACATAGCTAATATATAGCTCGTATATTTTGCATAAGTCAGGAAATCCTCACGTATTCCTCCTCTTTTTCCGTGCATATAAGCAATTGCTATTGCTTCCAGATCTTCACGTGTGAACTGTAATTCAGAAAAAATAGAAACACTTGAAAGTGATTCAATATCAAACACTGTAGTGTATCCAAATTCCTCATCTTTTGGCGCTAACTGAATCTGCTTAAATAAATCTTTTGGAAGTTGACTAATGTATGATTTTGCTCTTTCCTGAAAAGCACAGTCATATTTCTTTAAGCCTTTTTGTATTCTACGTTCTGGATTATATCCGTAGTTTGCAATAAAGTAAAGTAATTCATCGCATTCTTTACGTTCTTGCACTAACTCTTGTGGCCACATATTTAAAAAGTAATAGCCTGCAAATAAATGACCATTAAAATTATCGTCCGAAACATGATCTGACTTTGCAAGCTTTGCATAAATGACTTCTCCGATTACACTATTAAAATGAATCGGTTCGTCTTTTGGAAGCTTTTTAAAAATGTTGTATAGCTTTCTGTATCCCTTTTTAAAAAGAATATCCAAAGAAGTCTGTGCTTGTTCATCTTCTGTGTAGCTATATTCGACGATTCCGAGTGCTTTTTTATAAGCTTCTTCTGTTTGCAAAGACAGCTCTTCCGAAAATAAAGTATTGTAATATTCGCTCTGCTTCGCAGCGTTATAATAAGCCACAGCATTCTTGCTGTATTCGTTTTCTAAATCTAATCGTATATGGCGTGCAAACGCGATAGCGCAAGCGTAAAACGGTATCAAGTTTACTTGCTCCATAAAATGCCTCCTTTCTTTAATTTTAGTAAAGAGTTATCTTGTGATAAAATTACCAAAATTTTATTTTTTGATTACGTAAATAGGATCTATTTTTGGATTTATTATAAATCTCATAATGTGTTAAGTACATTTCAAAATCATTGCTCCATGTCTTTTCTAATTTGACCTTATATTCTGTAATATGTCCAGACTTATATATTCGTATCGCGTGATATCTGCCGCATATGTTGCTGCTTTCTGTATGCCATATAAATAAATCTACATATCCATTGTAATAATCTTTTTTAACTTGTTTATACATGTTACAGCATAATTCAGTTGTTGGTAAATCAAATTTGTCAATGTAATTAAATGCCATTGTAAACTCACCACTCGCAAACACAGTTAATGCTGATACAATATCAATTGTTTTCATATTATTAGCGGATAGTAAACGCCGTAACGATTCTGTAATATTACAATTCCGTTCATATATCACATCGTCAAGTTTTCCTTCTGCAATAGCATTTTTAACACTAACTATTCTTTCGTAAATCTCATTACTTACCATAATAAAATCCTCCTTTTAACAATTTTTAACAGTTCTTTACCTTATTAAACCTTTTTTTAATGTCAAATAATGTAAAGAATTATAGATCATGTGTCCGCATGTATTCCTCAATGGCGAAGCAAGCAAATCCTGCTAGGGTGCGGCCTGACTTACGAGCGGCTTCTGAAAAGGCTGCCTTTTGTGATTCAGTGCATGATACACTGAATTGGATCTTGCGCTCAGCTGCTGGGACTTCTCTGCGGCCTACATACCCACCATTTGGACCAATCTTTGGGGTTGGATTATATCCAGGCGTATACACTCTGTTTGGATCAACCGGAACGGAGACAAAAACTGATTTTTTTTCCACCGGCTGGATGCTTGGAATTTCAGTTTCGCTAGTATCTGTAAAATCAATGCCGGCTGTCACATCAAAAGAAGTAGTAGTGGTGTTATCTTTCTTTCTCATCTCAAATTACTCCTTAATTAGTTCTTCTGCGAACTGCACATAGTCAATGGCAGCGTTACACTTTGAATCAAATTTCATAAGAGTTGTTCTGGTTGCCTGTGCCTTTTGCACGGCAATACTTTCACGAATAGTTGTGCAGAACACCTTTGTGTTGAGCTGCTTGGCAATCTCTTCCAAAGAAGCTTTAACTTCCTGGGCGAGGAGCTGGCGACTCTTATATTTCACCAGCAAGAGTCCTGCAACCTCTAGGTTAGGATTATTTCTTTTTTTTACACTTGTGATAGTTCTATTCAACTCTGACAGACCTTGAATGGCATAGCGGTCTGCAGTGACAGGAATGATGACCTTGTCAGAAGCAATCAAACAGTTTTTGAGCAATTTGTTGTCAGCCGGAGCTGTATCAATAATAACGTAGTCATAGCCACTTAATTCAGAAAGAGCGTCTTTTAGTCTAAAATACTCATTCCCATCACTTGGAAATCTTTGATCTGCTGTTTTCAGTTCTGGATCGGATGCAACTATGTCGCCTATTTCTGTTTTTTGAATAGCTTCCGCAATTGGAAGCGGATCTTCAATATCTAAAATAACATCGTAGAGAGTTGCTGTATCTTTGGACACTGCTCTATAAGTGTCCGTACTGTTGCCCTGCGGATCAGCGTCAACAAGCAAGACCTTCTTGTCTTGCGACATTAAAATTGAAGCAAGTGTAGTGGCTGTTGTGGTTTTTGCAATGCCACCTTTTTGATTTGCAATGCATATTACTTTCATAGTGAAACCTCCTTTGTGATTACATTATTTTACAATTCTTAACCTAATTTGACATTTCTTTACAGTAAAATAATGTTTTTTCCTTTCTCAGTTAGGATACATTGTTAGAACTAAAAAGTCAATAGTTAGAACTAAAAAGTTATAAAAAATATCTTTAAGGTTATACATGTGACGTTTCTTTACAGTAAAATAATGTTAAAAAATGTTGTAATAGTCCCCTAGCATCATAAATACCAGGGGACTATTTATAGTTGGTTGATTTTTGATTTTATATCGGCAATCCTGCGATCAACCGTCCTAGTCGACACAGATAACCGGGTTGCTATTTCGCTGATAGATTTGCCTTTAGATAACATATCAAATGTTATCTCTTCATCGTCCGTGAAATTACTTCTAAGTTTGTAATCATCAAGCTTAGACTGGGTAAGTTTGTGTAATTTCACGGATCACATCATGATTCCTTAATTGTTAATTCCTTAGAATCAGTTCTTTTGAGAATAATAAGCTGCCTATCCATATCCGGTATCTTCCAATTATCAACAGATTCAGAGTCATCTACGATGATAGGAAGGGTAGTAGCGTATTTCTTCTGAAAAGCCTTGCAAACATCTGTCTCGATTAAGATTTTTGCACCGTGATTAAGGTTTCTAGCGTATGGTTCACCGTTTACACAGAAATCACACGTTTCTTCTAGGTCGCCATTCACAAGCTGTCTGAAAAATTTCACTTGACAGTACTCTAAATACTCGTTTACCTTGCTTTCTAAAAGCTCGTGCTTGCGAATGTTGAAGCGTTTGAGCAAGTCGAGTTGTGCCTGCGTATCTGCAATTAGCTGCTCATTCTTTCGGCGCTCGATGTTAAGCTCTGCAACTCTTGCGTCAATCTTGGCATTTATTTCAGTTTTTGCAAGCTCTGCTTTTAGACTAGATAACTGATGCTGAAGGTTATTTTCTTCTGCCTTGAGCTGTGCAAACGTTGCATTTGCAGTATTTGCTTCTAACTGGCTTTCAAGCTTTGCGATTTCTGCAGATCTGGCTTTTGCTGCCTCGTCTGGTTCTGCTGGAGGTACAGTGGATATAGCTTTTTTCTGTGCAACTAAATCATCGACAACTTTTGACTTTTTATTGGATTCTTCACGAAGGGCAGAAAGCTCTGCATCTGCAGCATTGAACTTTTCGCGTAAAGCATCAATAGCTTCTTTACATTTCATTCCATCGTCTGTGATTTCCTGCAACTTTTCTTCCTTTGATTCTTCAAAATGCTTTCGCATTTCATCCTGCTGATCAGATGGATACTCACGCTTACAATACGGGCAAATCAGTGAATTTTCATCAAACTGCATATCTTTATTGCTTTTCCAGTCACTTGAAAGCTTCAAACGCTTAGTTTCAAGATCCCGAATCTCGGAGTCAATCTGGTGCAATTCATGCTCTTTGGCATTTAAACTACTGTTGGATAGGAAAAGTTCTTCCTTTGCTGCCATAATCTGAGCATCTAAATCGGCAATTCTTTTCCTGTTTTCAGCATTAGCGTCATCAGCGGCCTTTAATTGCTCCTGCTTTAACTTATAAATTTGTGCCTGAATTGTACGTTGCTCATCAAATGCCTTCTGCACATCAGCTTGTTTACTCTGGTTATCTTTCAGTCTGCTTTCAATATCTGCAATCTGACTGTTTACCAAGGCTTCATCAATGACAATTTTCTGTTTTTCCACCTCATCAATACGGCTCGGAAACTCTTTACGAATATCAAGTAGTCCTTTAGTTCCATTTCTTCCACGTCTGCCATTCAGCATAGTGTTGAATTTTGATTTTAATTCGTCGACACTGCCATCATCCAACAATGGGAGAAGAGGAGAAAACTCCGGAAAACGTTCGCAAACCTCTGCATTGGAACACGTTCCAAAGGTGGATTCCAAGATTGATCTGCAGTCAGTAGCACTCTTTGACAAGAGCGTTTTAGCGTTGATCAGGTTCGAGAGTTCGCTCACAGGAACCAATTTTTCTGCAATAAAATCTTCGTAGTCACACTTCTTTTTAGGAATATTATTGATATAATAGTCAATAACATTACCTATGAAGTCACCCTTTTTGTTGTAGCTCTGACGAGAAACCTTCTTAAATGTCTTGTTGGAGCCGTTAAGCTCTACGGTCATCTCGACTGTAACCTCAATATCGTTAATCTCGTTACCTGATTTATCGTGTGGCCTGATTCCAGTGATTTCTTCACCGTTCTCACCCCTACAATTAAGTACCCAAAAAATAGCCCTCTTAACTGTGCTTTTTCCAGATTCATTACATCCAGATACCTCTGTCTTATTGTATAAATCTGTATCTATAGCTTTTCCGTTGTAAAAACTGCAAAAATTATCTAACTTCAAATGCTTAATTCTCATCGTTTTCCCTCTTTCTTTCGTCATCGGTTTCATTTGCGCTTGATGCAGTACACAAAGCAACTGCAAGCACACCAGTAATTCCGCCAAATAATAGTCCTGCTATTAAACCGATTAAAAAATCCATACTATTCATCCTTTCTGCTTACAGAATCTATCTCAAATGAGAATCCAGTTCTATCTTCGAGTTCTTTCATAAAACGTTCAATGTCTCCGTCGTATTCCTTTGAGAATTTGTCAACATAGTCCATTGTTTTCTGTATTCGTTTGGCGATTGCCTCAGCCTTCCAATTAGGACAAGTATCTGCCAAAGCAAGTCCAAATGATGTTAATATGATGCTGTATATGTTGTCCACAGCATCTTTATTTGCCTTTTGGTAATATTTGTCATAAAGCTTGCGATCAACGTCTCGTGCAATATTTTCTTTTAACAAAGCAATTCTTATGCTTTCTTCCGCACCTGTGATTCGCTGTTCTACGATTTTGTTTCCTTTTTTTGCTTCTCTTTCAGCCCGTCTCCTTTGTGCTCGTGTCATAGAGCCTCCTTCTATGTTAGATTAAAATAGACTATTTTAATGTATTAAAGCTTATTATAATTTAAAATAGTCTATAAAACTGTGCTTTGCTTATATATTTAGTTCTGGCAAATACTCTGGTTGCTCGGATGCAATTGAAACCTTTCCCTGCAACTTCTGACATTCTTTTTGCTTCGCAATCTCTGCGGAGTATGTTCTTAAAAAATTGCTGTGAATAACTGTCTCAAACTGAGTTGCTTGTCCCTTCGCCCATTCTTCCAGATTCCTTGCGTTTCCAACTGTTGACTGGATAATTGGTGGAAGCTTGGCAAACTCGTCATCAGCATGATATGTGCTGTTTCTTACAGCTATCCGAACCAAAGACCACGCTTCCAACGGCGTAGGCGTGTCTGCTTGACTCAAAGCGACTAACTTTTCGTTAATTTGACCGATTGACGGCGGAAAGCCTGTGTTTTCCGAAAGTATGTATGCTTTGAGTGCTGCACTAACTTGCTCGTAAGTATAGCCAGATAGCATATTTGCCCATGTAGTGGCAGTAAGCTCTATATCTGCAATTTTGTAGTTTGGATATGATACAGTCATTACCGCCATTAACTTTTTAGCCTCGTTTTTAGTCATCCGTAATACTTCCCAAAATTGCATCGAGTTGTGAACGCTGCGGATTTTGTTTGCCCTTAAAGCTATAGCCAGCATCATGCAGTGGGAAAAGTCCTACCCAGCAGTTATCAACAGACTGGTTTAAAATCTTGATCATAAGCTCGATGTCTCCACCAGATAGATTCTCCAACTTGACTATTGCTCTCTTCAAGGCATTTGCGGTTAGGGGCTTTTTAATCTTTACTCTCATAGAAACAAAATCGTTAAATGCCTCATTCAGGTATTCATTATCGAAGTATTTTTTTGAAGATACGTTCTTGTTTTTTACGTCCATTAGCTCATTTAAATCATCATACAAAGAGATGATTAGCGAAACTGCATCACCCTCGCCATTAGATGTTAGTAAGCTCACAGCGTTTTTTACTCTAGGCTCATAGCCCTTGCTTTTGATTTGAGTTATCAGCTCTTTTCTTGTCATTTTTACCACCTTCCTTTCTTTCTTTCTTCTGCCGTTTATTCATGGTTCTCCTCTGGTAAGTCAACAAAGCTGTTGACTTCCTGACCTTTTATGTAAAACATTTCCTCACCTCCTGCATCTAACCGTCAAATCGCGCTAGAAAGTCTATGAGCGCCCACACTTCTAAGCAGGTTGACAGCTTTTTCAAAATCTGGAGCGTATCCGCAATCTCTGAGAAGGACTGCGCAATCTGTAAACTGATTATTGATCATCATGCATGTTTCACGATATGCACTCTTCTTTACTTCGCTCTCTGGGTCGTTTATGTATTCTCCAAGCAGGTGCACACCCTTTGCTGAAAGTTCGTCAAGCTTATCAAGCTCGGTTTTCAGTCTGCTTTCTGTCTCTTTGCTCATTTCCCCTCCATACACTAGAATTATTTAAAATGGTTCTTGTTTTTTTATCGTTTACAATCTCTCGTTTTAGAGTCTCAATATCTGTTGACTCAACAAATACCGCGTCACCTGAAACAACAACTTTATTTTTACAATAAGGGCACATTACACATTTGTTGTAGTAATTTCTGTGTCCGCAAGAGGTTATTTTGTTAAAAAACACATCATCTTCCTCATAGCTCAAATTTCTATCACATTCAGGGCAAGTTATTACGTTTTCTGCTTCAATAATCCTGACCATCTGTCTCCTTTCTCAAGCGCTTTTTCTGGTGGTAAACCTTTGATTCTATTATTCTTTCAACAAAATCTCTATCACCAAAAATCATGATGATTTGAGTCAACATGATAATAACGTCAGCGGTTTCTTCAAGAATATCCGCTCTGGCTTTTGCCAGGTCTGTGTCAGGCGTTGGATTTACATTTCCACCCTCCAGCTGAACTGTCTTGCGGCGATGTTTAAGCAGTGCTTTTATCAGCTCGCTCATTTCTTCAATCGCCTGGTCGATTTGTTTATCTGCTCCGTAAGTATCAATACATTCCTGCAGTACTTCTGGATATGCCGTTGTCGGCAATCCTGTTGTTTCGTATATTTTCAAGCGTTCTCGGTTTTCTGCCATTCCAACAAGTGCCATATAAAAAGTGGCGATAAAACTATCAATATCTTCCTCTAGCTTAAATTGCAGATCGTCATACATTTCGTCACTAAATGCTTCATCGTTTACCGCTGACGCATCGGAATCGCTGTATGCTTTATTAAGATTCCGTGCAAGCTCCATAAGTGGAATTTCGCGTTCGAAATCCCTGTACCATACATCACCATCTTTTATAAATACGCAATTGTGCATCAATGCTATGAAGTTTGACGGATTATCAAAAATTGTTTTAACCATATTTTTACACCTCTCTAGCCTTAATTAGTTTTCCTGCCAAGTCGTAATCGTATCCAGAATTTTCTTCTTTTTCATTCATGTAGTTGCAGAACTCCTGACATTCTTCTTCTGTTGTGAAGAATGTATGCCACAAGCTTTCTTCTAATTCTTTGAAATCTTTGTTGTGATCCACTATTACATATGCACTACGACCAACTGTGTCGAAATACCCATCTGCAATTTCTTTGTACCAGCCTGTAATCTCTCCACTAGTATCACTAAGCATATATAGCAGATTTTCTTTCGGCTGATATGTTTTCTTGCGTTCTCCGCATTTGCAATCATCGTATACCACGTTTCCAGATGGTAATGCCACTTTGATTTTTCTGTACTTATCGCACTTATCGCATTTCTTTTTGTACTGGTAGCTCCAATTTGCTGACCACATAACAGTCTTAAATTGTTCCATTAACGCTTTCAGCCTAGCTCGTGCAGCTTTGGTTCCAGCCTTTTTCATTGCACTTTTGTACTCTGCTTTCTTTCTCTCATAATCTTCCTTTATGGATTCAAAATTCTCCTTGATGCCCTGCAATTTTTTGTTTTCCTCACGCAGTTTTTCAAGTTCATCCTTGATCTCCTTTTTCACATGTTCCCGAAGTTCGTTTTTAAGTTCTTCGATTTTTGCGTCAAACTCGCTCGGCCCGAAATAATCTTCATCATCCATGTAATACATATTATTTGGCCTCCTCCCAGTCAATCTTCTGCCCACAGTCTGAGCAATATGGTGATTTCCTTGCAATACTTATGCCGCTCCATACTGTCTTTCCGCAGCACGGGCATTCCCACAACTCGCAGTGGCTTTTTATCCATGCGTGCGGTTGATCACCTCTATTTTCATGGATGATAGACTTGTGAGTTGCTTTAACTGGTGGCTGCTGAAGCTGCTTCTTTAAGCACTCTATTGCTGTTTCATAAGCAGTTTTTTCTTTTGCAAGCTGCAAAGTTGTTTGAAAACTGCTATCACTAACTTGGTGCTTTCTACATTCCAATTCATGATTAAAATAATCAATAGATTCCTTGATATGTTCATTGTACTTATTCATCTTTTAAATATTTTATCTTTTCTTCTTGATCCGGAATGTCGGCAAAGCGATATGTAGAAAAAGTATTTGCATCCATTGCCGTCCAACTACTTCTACCCAAACTAAAAACAGTTACAAGATTGCCTTGTGCTGCAGCAAAGTGAGCTTTGATCCAGCGTTCATTTGTAGAATCTCTTACTAAAATTTTAGTATCTACAGGAACCTTATTCCAATCAATCTTTCCTGGCTCACAAGGGCTTTCAGCCCAATGTGTAAAGGCTTTGTCGCAAGAATATTTTGTATGAGCAAATTTACAGTGGTTGCATTCTCTGTGGCACTCGACTATTTGCTCATTTATTAGAGCAGGATGTATACCTGTTTTGAATAAAGCTTCCATTATTTCTTCTGAATACTTTTCTTTATTTGTCATACTATCTCCTTATGCGAATTTGAGCTGTCCAGTTTCTTCTTCCCTAACCTTCATGTTTGGCATCCTCTGCCGTAAACACATCTCTGGGAGATTTGCTCTTACCAGTGCTGCAGGAATTGGCGGACACACCGCATTTCCACACCTTTTAACTTGCTCTGACCGAGGATATGACTTACCAGAGTAATCATGGTCAATGATATAATCATCGGGGAATCCCTGACATCCATATAACTCACGTGGTTCTAACATGCGAAGTCCTATGTCTACGATTTGGTAATCTACACCTTTTATTGTAACAAGTCCAAATCTATCATGTGTTGTTACGGTGTCTAGGGGCTGTTTAATATTCTGACCATCATTATTGCCATAATATTTAATCAAGAAAGCTCTGACTTCTCCAAAATGACCAGCTGACGTTGTTACAGTATGCAATGGCTCTCGCTCATCCTGCCCGATACCGGTCTTATAGAATTTGCTCAAAAAAGATGTTACAAGTCCATATCTGTTTGAACCATCTACAGTCATTATTGGCTCACTGATGCTCTGACCACGAATACTGTCATTTTCATATGAATGATACTGGGTTAAGATCGGAGCTACCAAGAAATTCTTGTCCTTTGCAACGATAGTATGCAAAGGCTTTTCTACACTGTATGCTCTTGGGCTTTTTTGATTTTTAGATTCGCCATATCCAATTTCAACAATGAATGGATCAGCGTTATCAACAACAAATTTCTGAATGCCTCGCGCAATTCGCTGCATTGTTTTTGGAGCTAATGGTCTGACTGCACGAACTCCATACTTCTTTTTAATCTCTTCCGATGTGCCAAAAATACTTGGACACGGAATTGAAAAGTCTAATTGTGTGTATGCCCCTACATATGGCTTTAAAATACCCTTTTTAACCGCTTCACTATCTAATGGAGCATGTGTAGGCTCAGGCCATAATATTGGCTTATTATCGCATCTGGCAATTAAGAAGAATCTTTTACGCATTGTAGGCGCACCATAATCAGCTGCGACTAGTTCACGAAACTCTACAGTATATCCCAAATCTGTAAGTTGCTTGATAAAACGTTTGAACGTTTCTCCTGACCTTGATTTTATAGGGCGATGCCGTCTATTAAGCGGCCCCCATGTTTTAAATTCCTCGACATTCTCAAGCATTATCACTCTAGGTCTAACCAGTCCAGCCCACCTGCAAGCCACCCAAGCAAGGCCGCGGATGAATTTATCCTTCGGCTTTCCGCCTTTAGCCTTGCTAAAATGCTTGCAATCTGGCGAAAACCATGCAAGCCCGACTGGGTGTCCGCCACAAGCCTTTACTGGATCTACCTGCCAAACGTCCTCACAATAATGTTTTGTAGTTGGATGGTTAGTTCGATGCATTCTGATAGCTTCTGGATCATGGTTGATTGCAATATCAACACTTACCCCTGTTGCCATCTCTATTCCTGTTGAAGCTCCGCCACCACCTGCAAAGTTGTCTACTACTAATTCACCGTTTATCATAGTCTCTCATGCCATTATAAAAGAATCAAAACCCACAAAAGTATCAGCGATATAATCCACAATGCTCCAAATGATGCTCTAGTCCTTTTGGGTCCTATGTAGTGCAGAAGCATAGCTAAAAGCATAACCACACATAAAATACTCTTAATTATCTGCATAATATTCAACTCCTCTCATTCTTTGCGTTTTACAAAGGATTCGCATTCTGTATTCAGCAAGCATCCGTAATCACGACCTATGGTATAGCTCGGTATCTCGTATCCATTCTCACAAACGCGACAATATTCGCCACATTTATACTTGCTATTTACAGCTTTTTCTGCTTTAAACTGATTCAGTTTATCTTCAAAGTCTGCATTTGCACGCTTAAGGTCTGCGTTCTCTCTGATCAGGCTATCGTATTTGTTTCGACTCATTATTTTGAACATCCAGTTCACCCCATGATATTTAAAACTATGATTGCTATGTTACACAGCAGTATAACGATAAGTGCTAAAATATTCACGATTTCAGCAGTTTTTCCGTACTTTAACGGAGATTTGTATGCAGCTCTAGCCATTATGAGTTGAACTGCAAGAAATACAAATTCGATGCATAAGATAATCTGCTTAATGCTCATTTATTTTGTTCCTTTCTGATATTTTCCAAAGTCTGGTTCGCTTTCGAAGATTGCTCTTGCATTACACCAACGTTGCAACTTTCTGGTTATATGCCCTCTCGGAAGCTTTTCTTTCTCAAATATTCTTACGTCTGGCCAATAGCCAAGCTCTCTCAAAGTGTAGATTCTTTCAAGGTCTTGCTCATGTGTTGTGTTGTAGTTTGTGAGTACATATACAACCATCTTCCTTTTGTCCCATCCAGTAATTCTTTTGAACATTTGAAATTTGGGAATGATCTTGTTTTTGTCTCCATAACGATCCCAAGCAAAATGTATCCGCTTAACTTTCATTTGCTTAATATATGATGCTTTTTCTTCGTTCATTAGCCGGATATCACAGCCTTGTGAAAAATCTATCCAGGCATTACTATCTATCAGCTGTTGGCTCAAATCTCTCCAATCCTTACACGCAAACATGTTAGGATCAAGAAGCACGATATTCTTTTGCCCATGCCAAAATTCTGACAAATCTGCAACTTTACGCGAATAATTGCCTTCTTTGCTTTCTACTATGCAAAACTCGCAGCATCTTGGGCAGCCCCTAGTTAAAAAACCATATGCAGTATTCTTACAAAGTTCAGGGTAAAGGCTATAATCTGGATAACAATGTTCCACATCTTCATTTAGTGGATTTCCGCCATTCGGATAAAAATAACCAGTTCCTCCCTTAATGATTTTTCTTGCATTTATTGGATGTGGATAATCTGGTGTAAATGTAAATACTTTACTCATATACACAATATCTGGTGGCTCGTACCATGCTGTGAGTGGTTCGTACCAGTCTACATTGTCTCCATGTTTCTTATGCCATGTTGAGAGCTTCATAAGCGGAAGGTTTGGGAAATTGTGACCATCAACATCAATTAAAGCAATTTTCATTTCTCTTCATTGTCAGCCTTCTGTGCATCCTCGAAGAATGATTTGATATCAAACCACTTATCATTGATTATATTTCCAATAATTTTTAATCTTCTATCTCCAGTTACTGCGGTTCGTATATATCTTCCCTTTAAATCACTCAACTTTGTAACTCCGACTGTATCCATTATTCTAGCAATGGATTCCATTCCCGGACCATAGCCACTAAATTCTTTCGCCCCCAGATAACCGTGTCCGAGACTATATCCGCCAAAAACGCATCCCCAACCTGCACCTTCAACAACGACATCAAACGATATGCAACCGTGATTTTCCATTGTCAGCTCCGCACCTTTGATTTGTGCGTTTCGGATATCGTAGCCTTCTTCAATAAGCTTTTTTTCTGTCCAGATCTTCATGTGTTCTCTCCTTCCTTACTTAGATACTTATTTTTAAGGAAGTTGGTTGCTGCAGCAGCCAACCCCCACGGTGTCTTTTATAATTAAATCATATTTTCATTCTAAGCCATTCAGCTTCTTGATTTTGCTGATACAATCATAATATCCAGCAACATAACCATGGCTGAAATCATCTTTACTTTCATCATGGTTGCAGCCCCCTTCTGGCAGCTTGATTGAATCTACCCAATCCATAGAATAAATCAGGCGTTTGACTTTGTTTCGCGCCTCCGGCATGTCTCTTAACTGTTCATTGATCTTTCTCAGTAAAACTTGTTCGTTAATCATTGCTTTTCTCCTCAACCGTTGGAATTGTGTACCCCACTTTCACTTTTACCGGATTGAATACACAAGCAGGGGCAACCCCACTCGTGCCGCGCGTATATTTGCTGTGCAGAACACCATCTGTGTCCACAAGGCAAACGTAGTCACAGTACCCGGAGTCTGTGATATACCAAGGTGTGCAAGTCCACATGCACTCAGGGAGTAATGGAACATTCTTGCGGTACTTTCTGTATTCATCACAACTTAGGATAAAAACTTTATCCGTAACTGTGCCGTAACGGTCATCCCCGTTGTCAGCTACTAAATCAACCTTATGAGGAATAAGATTATCTTCACCCAACACAGGAAGCAGTTCCTTGATTAGCTTTCTGCGCAAGCTTGATTTTGCATAGTTGTTGCGGCAGCCCTCATCGAAACGATACTCTTTCCCGTTCCAACTGGATGCCATAACTGCTAGAACGCCACCGTCTACGTTGTTATCTAATGCAATCCACTCAAATCCTTTAAAGTTAAAATGACTTTCGTCTGGAACTGTTTTAATATCATTTTCTCTCATCTGCCATTTCCTTTCCTGGTTCCTCATAATTCTCAACACTGATAAGCTCCATAAACTTATCTCTCTGGCGCTCTGAAACCTTGTTACCCTGTTTTTCGGGCTTGACAGCGATTGTAAGGTGTTTCTCTGCGATAGATGATAATTCCTTAGCTAACGACTTCTTACCTTGCTGTATGCCCTCTGAATAGGTTCTAGGCTGCTTTCTGTCTCCTATAGATCCACTTGAACGGTTTTCACCCTGTCCACCCAGGCTAACATTCCGAAGCTGATAGCCATTTTCTGCATAAAATCTGATGTAATACTTTTCCTGTTCATCAAGCTGATCAAGAGGAACATTCATGTGTTCAACCTTCCACCCGTAAGGATTGTCCACTGAATACAGTTTGTGCTTTCTAAGGCTCAGGTCTATGTGCTGTTTATAGCCAGCCATATGACTCGCCAATCTGCTAAGTATGTGCACGGCTTGCCCGATATACGCAAACCGGAAGCCATTCTCATCCTTTCTAGTTAAAATATAGATTCCGCTTTCATCGTTCAGCTGTGGGTTGATTTTCAACAGTCGCTTCTTGTTCTCCTGCTCTATGGCTTTTGCCTTTGCAATGTTATTGTATTCATTCATCAACAACCTCTATTTTCTTGATATGATTATTTTCCACACTCTCTCCTCTTTTCACACTTTTTACATAGCCAAACCGACCATGTGAATAAAAATAGCTTATGCTGGCTTCCCGATCTGCTTTCCCATTATCAATATGGCTTTGGCAGCATTGCTCTGCTCGCTTTCTGGCGCCCTCTTCTCCAAATGCCTGTACATTCCAACCTTCTCCGCAAATATTGCAATGTATGTATTTTTTTACTTTTACTTGATGTCCTTCACGGAAATGTTTTTCTATTTCTGCTTTATTTGTGGAGTTCAGCATACAAATCGGGCAATAATAGTAGGTCATGCTTTTAGTTCGTTCAAACTTCATTTTTATCTTCATTTTTTCAGCTCCTTTTCAATTTGCTCTACCCAAAAATAGAACGATTCGCAGCTCAATTTTCCCAAAGCAGAAACTGATTTTTGCAGTCCATCTTTAATTCTTTCAAAGTAACTCCCCAAATCTGTAAATGTAGCTGTTTCTGAATCCATAAATTTTTCCAATGGTTCTTCAAGCGATACCAGTTGCATAGCCTGCTGATACTGCTTTGGATTCATGCCATAAAGTTTCTTAAACTGCTTCTTTCTCTGTCTTTTATTCATTTGGCTGCACCTTCCTTACTTTCTGAACCCAGGTCATATCCAGAACTTTCTCTATACGCATTGAGTACGGCACTAATGATAGCCTGTTCAATAATTTCCTCGCTCTTTGCAATCAGAACCATATCGTGCTTGATCGTATCATCGTAATAACGGCCTGCTCCACATGTCCATTTGCCATCTTGCTGTTCTACAATAAATCCAATACTTGCACTCGGCTCACTTTTGCATGGCTTGGGTCTACGCCCGAGTTTTACAAAAAAGCAATGGTGATCTATAAATAGATTTTTATATATTTCTATCATTTTCGCCTCCTGATTGTGATATGCAACTGTTCTTCTAGCCAATCAAGCCCCTCGTTTGTGAAGAAGTATGTGGTGCTTTCCTTTGTTATTCCACATCTTCTGCTTTCCATGTAACCTGCATCAACAAGCTTTTCAAGTTCCTCATCTTTGCCATTGAAGTAATTTCTGGTGGGCTTGAAATACATCTTTCCATTGCGTTTATAAAGCGTTCTCCGTGTGGCATAATCAAGTCCAATTGTATGGCGCACCTTCTGACGCAATGTGCAACAACAATAAGTGCGACCGTCCTTCTCAATCGTGAGATAATCGTTCTGTGGCAAATTTATCATATTTCCCTTTCACCTCAATTTCTAACCAACGTGCTTTAAATTCTTCTTCTGCTATTTTAAAGTTGATATGACGCTTTTCACTAAAAATGGTAATAACTTTACCTCCTTCCTCACGTTTAAACTGCCACTTTTGCTGTGGTAAACAGTCTATCCAACACTGATCGTCAAATATATACATGCACCATACTTTAGGTCTGCACCATCCTTCTTTATCCATTGGATTCTTCCTCGAAGGCTTCTTCCATGGCTGCTGTAAGCTCGTTTGCATCGTGGAGTGCCACTTCTGCTTCGCTGAATTTTCTTTTTTCCAACCTGCTGCTAGCCACCCTGATAAGGAAGTCACGAAGAATTACAGCTGCGTCAGTGCTATAAATATTTACCGAAATGCACTTCTTATCCTTTAATGCGTAGCTTGATACCATTGACATTTTTATACCTCCGTTAATCCACCAAAAACTTTTAATAAATCCTCGCCTTTGATAGTTATATCAATACTAGGATTTTCGCTTAATTTGTTATAAATATCTGGGTCATCCTGCGCCACTTGATCTAGCAATGATGACATTAAAGTAGCCAAAGCTTTCAAATCTGTTTCTGTCGCAGGAATCTTAGCTGTTTTTCCACAAGTATTTTCATATTGAAAAATGGCATTTGACTTGAATGAATCCGTAATCACATTAGATAAGTCATTCTTGTTCACACTTAACCTCCTTCGGTTCAAATTTTGGAAACGGCATCCAGTAAGCAACATGCATTCTGTCTTTAAGTAGCATTGGTACTGTCGTCCACTCACCGTTAATGGTTTTACCTGTTCCAACTACAAAATTATCTTCATCATGATTATTGACTAGTACTACTAAAACGGTGTTTGAATTTTTTTCCCAAAACGAATTGCACCACTTGTCAGTCCCTTTGAACTTTGCGAATATACTGTCGTGTTCTTCTGGCATTGCTTCTTCAACGGAAATCCATCCGCCTTTCTTGATTTCATCCGCAAGTGCCGATAATGTCTGCTCACAGTCAGAAGCAATCTTCAAGGCAAGCTTTTCATGTTCGCTTTTGGATGCGAATATATCGCACTCATCTATGTACTTTTGACAAAGTGTAGCTTCTTCTTTGATTTCTTTCAAATACTTCTTCAATTGCTGCCTCCTTTATTTGATTTTGTTTTTAAAAATTCTCGATATTTTCTGGTATAGTCGTAGCTTTCGCTGAATACACCTATAGCTGCTTTAAAAAACTTAGGCTCGTATTTCTCAATTGCCAAAAGCTCTTCTTCAAAATTCCTTCCAAGAGGACACCCAGAGCAGCCGGTTCTTTTTAGGCCATACTCTGAATAGCATTTGCTGTGCACAATACCATAATTTTTCTCATATTCCGCCTTGTCTTTATTTGTGTACCCAAAAGCGGTCTATAGTCATCACAACCAGCCTTTGTATTAGTACTAAAGCAAGATATCATTGACATTTTTATACCTCTGCCATAGTTTTTTCTTTAAAATAATCCTCGTTGCTTACGAATTTATCAATCTTTCCATCCTTGAAAAGTACAAATTTTGTCAGAAAGTGATCGCTGTTTTGAATCATTGAGCATTCAATGTATTCCCCAGTCTCCTCATCGTATTTTTCAAACCATTTCTCCACTCCATCATCACAGGTAGTATTTTTAAAAACAAAATACGGATACTCTTTTTCGTCAATAGACCTAATGTTACTCGCAATTTCTGAAAAACGTTTAATGATATTCTCTGGTTTTGAAGCTTCCAGATATTGGATATTCTGCTCCATAAACTTAATAATTGAATCCGCTATTAAGTCTTTGTCATTGGTAGAAAAAATGTTCTGATTAGAAAGTTCCCAACATACTCTATCTGGTGTATTATCACAATTATTAACCTTTTCATTTGTTTTTGACCATACTTTGGGGCCGTAATGCGGTTCAATAATCATTAACTTGTATCCATACGGAGTCTCGATGTAGTCTGGAATATATTTATTCGGCAGCATTTCCCATATATTAGGAGAGAAAAGCCATGAATTGGGATATTCAAAAAGCACCGTTCCCGTATAATCGCTCCTTATTCCATACATTTTACTTCTGCTCATATCTTTCTCCTACTTAGCCAACCCTAATGCTTGTTTTGCAAGCTTGTCAGCATAGTTATTATACCTGTCTCCAGAATGTGCTTTGATCTTCTCAAAGGTGATTTGAACTTTTTGCGCAGCCTCTCTTACAAATTTTACATATGACTTTGTTGCTTCTTTGTTTGCACTCCATTTTCCAAGTGGCCAGTTTGCTATTCCATCATAATCATAACGTATAATAAGTCGCTTCTTATTGTTTTTGATGGCATACTCTATCGCAGCTCTAGCGCCCATGATCTCACCTGCAACGTTTCGCATACTGCGAAGGCTAGAATCAGAAAAGCTCTTATTGAAGGTCTTTTCCTCTCCATTTTCCAATATTACCACGCCATAGGAGAAGCACTGGGTAGACTGATCGTAGCTTCCATCGACATAGGCAACCAAATCAGTAATCTCAATGGGCATTCGGTCATAAGCTGATGTAATTTGTTCGTTAATCGCTTTCAAATATTTTTCCTCCTTCCGCTTGATTTTCTTCTTTTAATTTCTTCACAAATTCCCTGTATCTTCTTGTATATTCGTAACTATTGTTAAATACGTATGTTGCCGCTTTCGCAGATCTCACTCCTTAAAAAAATTATTTGGATGCATCCTATTCCTCTTCCGAGCTTGATTCTGTTCCCCGGTGAATGCTGTTCTCAATTTCTTCATCGGTTGGCACAACGGCATATGGAGCCTTTTCTAAAATGTTCTCTATAAGTTCCTTGAATGCAGCCTTGGCATTTTCTACGTTCTTATAACTGCCAATCAGATAATCAATCGGCTCTTTTGAATCTTTAACATGTTTTAATAATATTTCCGTTCTTGAGCGTCCGCTGATGTAAATGCCAACTGTATTGTCCCAGTTGTAAAAAGCGTTTCTATCTTGTCTCACAATGATCATCTCAAACCTCTCCTTACTTTTTAGTTAAACGGTAGTCCTTCATCTTCTACACCGTCCGGAATATTCATAAAACCTTCATATCCACCTGCAGGTGCCGGTTCTGGAGTCGGCTGCGTATTCTTTTTGCTCTCTGCGAACTCCTGCTCCTCGACAACCACATCAGTGGTATAGACCTTTTGACCGTCTCTGTTTGTGTAGCTTCCGGTCTGGATACGACCTGTGACAACGATCTTGGTTCCCTGATGCAAATACTTCTCGGCAAACTCGCCACTCTTTCCGAACGCTATACAGTTGATAAAATCTGCTGACTGTTCGCCCTGCTTGCTACCTCTGCGATCTACTGCCAATGTATATCTGGCGATTGCAAGGGGCTGTGCGCCCTGTGAGTAACGCACTTCTGGGTCACGGGCAAGTCTACCCATTAAAATTACTTTGTTCATACTGAACCTCCTAAATTTATTTGATACGCTTTTCAGCGTAATCTCTGGCTTTATCTTTTTAAGGTGGCTGGTGGAAACTTATCTTTTTTATTTTTAAGCAGCACTGCTTCTGCAATTTTGTGTAAAATGGTGGTTACTTTCGTTTCTTTTTACCTACAACCTTGTATTTCATCAGTAGATACTTATAACCATCAATGATTCTCTGGATATCTTCACTATTTCTTTCTTGCCCTCTGGCTGCCTTTTCTTTCATCCACTCTGACTCTACACCAGAATATGTAACTTCTTGTACCAGATCACAATCGTTTGATGATGCGAAATACTGCACAAATGTCTTACACCTGCAGAACCCTTCAAGGCACAACGTTAATCTGACAATTTTGTCCATAATCTCAGTGAAATCATACGGAACATGCTTTCTTGGCTTGTATAATCTGATGATCTTACCGTCTGTAAGCTCTACAATGTAGCCACATCTTCTTTTTGAAAACTCCTGCATTTCTCTGCTACACGGATATACCTCGGTCTTGATGATCTGCATGTACTTTTTTCTCAGCTCCTTCTGTGTCATTTTCACATCTTCCTTTCTTCACTATATCTCTTTGATTTTTTATGCCTAAAAGCATATTGATCAGAACTGGAACACCTCTTTCTTTAAAGTTTAATCCTTTTCTTTCTTCTGCCTAGTTCCCTCTGCCTTGTAAGAATATACATAAGCTCTTCCTCTGGTCTTATTTCCTGCTTAATCTTCAATTTAAGCATTGTTCGCATAGCTTTGAGAAAATCTTTTCTTTCTTTTTCTGTCATGTTATGTTCAAAAGCAAGCGTAGGCACAATTAACTTTTCAGCTAGTAAGACTTGCCGATTTTTCTTCACTTTGAAGCCCTTCTTTCTTTTAATATTGGAATACTCCTGCGTCCATCCTTTCATTGTATCTTTTCTCTGCATAGTATCTGAATGTGTAGTATTCAAGACCACATTTCTTTGCAGCTTCACTACATCCAATGTCTCCTTGTTCCCATTCCAGATATACGTCTGTAAAGTTTGGTGGAAGAATCACTCCTCTCTGGATCCCTTTCCTCTGCTCTCCGATCTCTTTCAAACGGATATTTGCATACTTACGGAATGTTGTATGCGACATCTCACATTGTCTAGCTGCCTTTTCATCTGAGAGTAAACCGAGTTTCCACTGTTCAAAGCAATCATCAAACATTGGTGGCAAAGGCTTCGGCGGTACTTTATTGCCAGTCTTGACGGTATGCCTATCACCTCTCTTCATAAGCTCTTCTCTTGCATATCTTTCAAAAGTCGTGACGCAAACACCTATCTTCTTTGCACCTTCTGGTCCGGTTAACTTTCCGTCCCTCCAGGCAATGTAAAGCTCCTCTGGAAGTGTAGTTTTTTTTGCAACAAAGTTTGATCTATGACCTGTTTGCTTTTTAAACGGCTTTGCTTTAGCTGCATCTTGCCAATGTAGCCAATTCTTGTACATTGGGCGCTGGCTAAACTTTGAACAGTGATATCCTAACTGGATATTATGCGCACGGTTATCAGCTTCTTCTGCAGCTTCTTCTTTGCTTAGAAATACTGATCTCCCAAGCTCCGATCTCTCCCAACGATGTATATTATTCACGATGTTTCCAATGTCACGTTTTTCAGTTACCGCATCAAAATGTGTGTCTGTCACGGCTATAACGATTGATTCAACAACTTCAAGTCCGTAGTTGTCGAACCCTTCGAATCCCTTTTGCTTTAACTCATAGTTGGTTAATCGGTATTCCTCTACGTGATAGACAGGAGTCCCAATCTTAATCTCATCCATTCAAATCCTCCTTTATCAGTTTTAGATCATATCCACCCTCTATAAACTCTTTAGTGAACTTGTGCCTGATGCCGTTGCCTAAGTACTGGTATATATCAAGCATGTCATCATCAGAGAAATTTGTCTGCAAATACTGGTTTATACTCTTTCGAGTTCTATTCCAAAATCTTACATTCCTTACGTGCTGCTGATAAACCATTGTTTTGCAAGCGTCCCTTGACACAGATTCAAGCAACTTACATTTAAGATCTTCTTCACTCTCAATGTCAGCTATAGAAAAACCAGAACGTTGCTTGTTTAACAGCAAGTATCCATCGCTGTTGATACTGCTACCAGGAAAGCATTTCATAAGCTTTAAAATTTCATTCAGAATCATAATTGCTCCAATCTATCTTCTGTCCGCAGTACGGACAGTGTACGCAAACTCCTACTTCTGATTCATACCGTGTGCCACATGTCGGGCAATACCACTCGTATACATTTTCGCTTGATGCACAGATGACTGGCTCTTCTACAATTGTTTTATGCATGTCTCTGTTTTCAAGAATGTTGTCGACTATTTCACATGCCGTTTGTAGGGGTACTGCACGGCAATAGGTATGTGGATATGCTACTGTAGCCATCAATTGATTATTGCTAAACAAAAGGGTCTTGATTTCATCACTTTTTGCAATAGACATTTAACAATCCTCCCAATCAATCTTCTGTCCACATTTTGAACAATAGGAAGCAAGGCAATCATTTATGATGTTTCCACATACAGAGCAGCTACATGCGTTCTTACCTGCTAGAATAACCAGTTTTTGTGGAACCTGCTTTTTAAGAGCGCTATGTGCCTTCATGAATACAAACGCGGTTCTCATTGATTTTTCAGCTGCCTTGTAGTCCTTTTTCTTCAAGGCTTGCTCAGTTGCTCTGGTGCAAGTATCAAGTTTCTTCTTTAATATCTTCAAGACTTCTTTATTGCTCATTTGCTTTCCTTTCTTACAGGAACGGACAAGTTTCACAATTAAACAATTGCCAGGTCTTACCTGCTTCTGCAACGTCCACATTTGCCATTCCTGCGACTTTTTTTATTCTTGTGACCATTTCCTCCGGTGCTGCATTATTTGCGCTTAAATGGCAAATAATGACGTTCTGGAGTGCGTCTGTTGTGTTAGCTTCTATGAAGCCTGCACACGTTTCTAGCTCCATATGCCCCTTAATGACATGCAATCGTTTACCAGTGACGTCCTCTGAAATGTACTTCTTTTGGTAATTGCAAGACACTAATATATGGTCGATATCCTTAAATCGCCACCTTACAAACTCTGTATCAGTAATGTAGAGCATTCGACCCATCTCTGGATGCTCGATGATGAATCCATAGCACGGACACTCTGTACCGTCTGCATTGGTATGTTTGAAGCGTCCGTGCACATCATTCATCGGAACTGATACAATTCTAAATTCACCATATCCACCGATATAGGAGTTATCTTCGTAAGGTTTGTAGACTTGGATTCCCATTTCTTCCAGATCACTAACCGCTTCTGAGTGATCTCTATGCTTGTGCGTGACAACGCACCCAACAATATCAGATACCTTCCAATCGCATCCTTTTTTGATCTTCATGATCGGGATTCCTGCATCAAGAAGAAGCATCTTGCCTTTGTTATCCTTTAAAACATAGCAATTACCAGAACTGCCGCTGGCTAAGCACGTTAGAATCATCCGAAAAAAACTCCTCTCTCAAGTTCTATGTCATTTATCCCTCCACACTCTCAATGTGGTAACGACCATATCCACTTGTTCTTCCACTTCCAATTCCGTTTCCAAAACCTGCAAGACGAATAATGTTTAAGATCTGTTCCAGAGAATATGCATTCTCCGTATATTGAATTGTAAAAGTTGCGCTCCATCCGCTAAATCTATTCAGTCGTACAAGCACTGGAGCGCCCTTCTTTGGTGACATAAGTTTTTCGTCAATAAAATGCTCTGCAAACTTGATCGGAACCAGATTGCCTTTTGCTATGACATTTACAGCAGCGTTGAATTTTGTTGCGTAAGTGTCAATCTTGTTTTGTACAACAGCCTGTCCAAATGACTTTTTCAAGCCAAATGCTGTAATACATGGTGCATTGTTGGCCAGTGCTTCTCTCAAGCCTTCCTCTGTGAAGTCTGTAGGCTTTCCACCATACCAGTGCATAGATGTGATCACTTCTTCCCATACATTTGTAGCCGCTGTGTCCTTAGCCTTATTCTTTCTCTCATCGGTCAGCTTTCTGGCACTACAATCATTCATTTTATTGAGTACCAAATCTCCATCACCTGCAATAGTGATTCTTGCCTGCTTGATACTTAACGGCTTTAATTCGATAACCTGTGTTTCTTCCTTCTTTGTCATAATTTGTTTTCTCCTTTTTTGTTTTGGTCTAAGCTTTCACTCGAGATGTGACACAAGTGTTATGTTGTGTAGTGTACTGTCTTGTAATGTGTTGTTCTGTGTTGTTCTGTGTTGTTGTGTGATGTTGTGCGGCTTATGCCGCATCTCAAGTGAAAGCTTTAAGTGTTCTGGTAACACTTGCAGACAACATGAAATGTGATGTTGTGTGTTGTATTGTATTGTTCTATGCTGTACTGTTCTATCCTGCGATAGGCAACTCATGCTGCCTGCAAATGCTACCAGTTTGTTTTGTTGGTATCCACTCGGTACATGGCATAAACCGTGTTGTAGTTATGTGTACTGTCCTAACTTGTTCTATGATATGTTAAACTATCCTGTGCTTTGTGTTGTGGCGTCTTGCTTATGCCACATACAGAATGGATACCTTTTGTTTTTTTTGCGTTATGTTCTGCCTTTTTCTATAATGTTCTGATTTATGAGCTAACATGAAGCGGTAAATAATCTGTAGTGTATTGTTGTGTTTTATGCTTTTCTGTTGTATGGTTTGTTACTGAGGTTTACTTACCACCTCGTGCCAGCTCATAAAATTTGCTTAACTCGAATGCTCTATGAATGATGCAATGTTTTGTGTTGTTGTGTCGTGTTATGTTCTGTCCTGTCCTGTTATGTTTTGACATATGAGCCATTTCTTTTCTCAGATGGTGCATACCGTTACACCATCCACAGAACACTCGAATTAAGCATTAAAACTGTTTAGACGGCTATCTTGTCGATTTCTTCAAAGACACTCTCTAACTCAGAAAGTGACTTATACCGATTTTGAAAGCTTCTCAGCTCTGCATAAGCCCTCTGCAGCAACTTCTGATACTCGTCAGGTTGTGTTGCAAAATGCGTTGTCGGCATATACACATTTCTCTGACTTGTGATCTGGAAGTGCCTAATAGGTGGTTTACTGTCCTGCTTTGGGACAACTACAAAGAACTGGATAAGCTGTCTTGCCTGCTGCAAGCGATATTTCTCCGCTGCTATGCTATCGTTCCATTCAAAACACTTGTGAAGCTCTGACTGTTCGTCTCTCGCTTTCTCAAGTACTTGTTCTGGCGTTATCTCTGTATCTCTTCCAATTTCATCCAGACACTTTGCGGCATTGGCTTTGAAAATCCCTTCTATTCTCCATTTGATTTCATCCATAGGCTATCTCCCTACTGCATAAACGCCGGGAGTTCCTGCTGACTATCTGCATCAGCTTTTAACTCTCGATTTCCAGTTACAGGCTCAACAAATGTTTCTGAATTTGCTTCATTTTTAATTTCATATGCAACATTTTCCTGCTCAATTTCAATTGGAGAAATGTCCTCGAACTGATCAAGTCTGTCGGATATCTCGGAAATATTACCATCTGTACTCGTATTTGCGATCATTTTGCACAAACGGTTGATTACAGTTTTCTTTGACATCTGATCTCTGAATTTTGTGTGTGTGCTGGCAGCATCCTCTTTCAATCCGCCCATTCGCTGATTCCATGCTTTCTTCAACTGGTTAATATTCATGATCTCTACTATATGGCTTCCATCTTCTAGTGTTCCAACGGCATAAGCACCTTTGATTTTGTCATTATCAATATTCATAAAGTCCTGCGTATGTTCGTCAATAACTTTCTCACCATTAACAATGTGATACTTAAATGTATCGCCCTCATAGATGATCTCTGCACTGATCCTCTTTAAGCCGTTACGTCTTGCCAATGTAATATTTCCAAAGTAAGATTTCTGGAATTGGCACTTTCCGCCGTAGGCGATAAAATATCCCTGCTTTTTGTTGACATTGAGTGCCAATGTGGCCATTTCCATAAGCGAATTTACAATACTAGCCTGTGAGCAGCTTTCAAGAACCGGTCGCTTATCTTTGTCAACAGTATCTTTTAATACCAGATACGCTCCAGTTAATGCATTTGCTACGTTGTAGTCTTTTGGAAATGCCAAGCCAAAGTTCTCTTTCTCTTTTAATTTGCGTACAAGTCCATCAATAAGGTTATTATTTACAATTAAACTGGCCTGCTGATTTCCTGCACTTAATGCTTCTGTTTTAGCTGCTGCCATTATTCCTTGTCCTCCTTGACTTCCTTAACCTTGATATGTATCTTGTTTAATAACTCACTCAATTCCTCAAATGATTTAAGTGTAAAACTGCCAAACATCACGAGTGCGACAGCGTCTTTTGCTAAATCGCCTGAAAAATATGATACTTTGCCTTGTACAACTTTAAACTTCAACCCTATTGGGAAAAGCTTGTCATCACCTTTTACAACTTCTACTGTGCCATTGTAAGGAACTGGCTGTTTTTTCTCTTCCTGCTCCGGCTCTGTGTCCTCTGCACTGTCTGTGTCATTATTCTTGTCAGCCTTTAATACATCTAGTAATTCCTGCGCAGCGTCTCTGAGTGCTTCCAAAAAACTAAGATCATCTCTACTTTTGAAAAATCCCAATCCCACTTCTTTGGTTTGATTGTCTTTAATAACAATCATTCCTATACGTTCTCCAGCACACATCTCAAATCTCTCACTCATAATTATTCTCCTTGTTCAATTTTATTGTTTTCTGGCACTTTTTTAAGTGTCTTGATATTGCTTTTTCCGTAAGCCTCTATCCATGAAAGGTCTACCGGCTCATCTACCACTGTGACTTTTGTGCCGTTTGGAGTTATTGCTTCGTCTCCTGGCTTTAAATCTTCCTCTGCTGCAAAACAATAACTTCTTTTACTGCCCTCATATCGGGCTTTTACATAATTACTCATTAGCTTTCTCCTTTTAATAATTTTTACTGTTTGATTTCTTTTGCAAATATTGATGGAGAAAAGATACAAACTGGACGAACGCCGAAGCTGTTGCGGTAAACGCCGTAGACGACGTTGCCGGATGGAACAACAACGGCCATCCATTTATAATATTCGTTGCACGGCGTACTCCATGGAGTAAGTAACCACCAGTAATACTCTTCGTTTGGGATCAGACTTCTGCATTTTTTGTACTCGTCAAGTGTAAGCATTGATACCTTATCCTTACACTTTTCATATTCCTTCTGCCCATCAACAGATAACAAATCCCTTTCAAATTCAATAATGTTTTCCTCTCCAATTTCCTTTTCTAATTTTCTGAGGAAATCATTATTCAAATACTGGCGCAGTTCACTAGTTCTCCAGTCATTGCAGTTCGAATCAAATGTCATTGATTTCTCTAATTTTTCTGCAAGGCACATACAGCCAAAATCAGAAACCTCAATGATTTTCCAATTTATTCCGGCAAGCTCGAACTGATTGCCTGCTTTAGGCTCAACATCAATTTTTCTTTTTGAATTACCTTCTAAGATATTTACTCTTTTCTTTAGATCATTGAACTGTTGTTGCAGTTCTTCTAATGTCAATTCAGCCATTTATTTTCCTTTCGATACAAAGATGTTGGATTTTAGGATAAAAGCCGGGCGAACATTATTGCCTTCACAGCAGTAGCTGCTGTTGACATAGCCAGATGGGCGAACAACTGCTATAGAATTATTGTAGTCACAATGCAGACCGCTCCATGCTGTACAAGTCCACCACTGTCTACTCAACTTTTTGTTAACAAGCAAATTGATATACGCTCTAACCTCACCAAAGGTCAGCGGTCTTACTTTACAGGTAAGCACTCCGTAGTCATCCTGACCGTTTACAGTTGTTAGATTTACGCAATGTTCTACAAGATTCTCGGCTCCGATTTCGGATTCAATAGCTGGTTGGATTTCACCCTCAATATAATTTTTTAATTCGGATGCCTTGTAATCTGCTGTGTCATATGCAAATCTTCTCACTTTCGATAGATAGCCCTTTGTGATAACTCTGGTTATTTCTTCGCATTGTTCAAGAACAATGCATTCCCTTTCTCCGACAAGAAATGTCTCTCCAGGCATTAAACTTTCCAGTTTAACCTTGTTACTCTGCTCTCTTTCTTCAAGCATTTTCACCAATGCTCTTGCAGTTTCAAGCTCTTTACTCATGCCTGTCTCCTTTCTACAGTCGTGGTGACTTAACTAAATCACGCACAACTCTATATTTTGAAATGTTTTCTCCGTCTTTCTCAACAAAGTAGAACGCTCCGTCATTCGGCTCTCTGAAACCGCTGTAATACTTTGTATTTACCATTACCGCATCCTGCTCCTTGCAGCGGCTGCACCATTCGCGGATTTCTGCGCCGAGGTAACTTTCTCCGCTGTTCACTACAACCATTTGCTCTCTCCTTTCTTTTCTTCTCTGGTGGATTGTAACAGTCTATGAACTCGTGTAAGTCATACAAGCTGCATCCTTTAAATTTCAATGTTTCATTTTGCTTCCATAAGCGTTCTGCTCTTACGCCAAATTCGTCTGAAAAGCTCTGGACCAACCCTTTCATGGCTTTCTGCCTAGCTCTTTTAATTTCTGTTGCCGTCCTTCCAGACCTTGGTGCTATTGCATTCACCCTTCTGTTTACATGTCCAATCAGCTCTAGCCGCTGCTCCTCTGTTAGCTTCATAGGCTTATTGGAGCTGGCGATAAATCGCCTGAATGATCTTGGCATCATACAACGCATTGTGTTTTACCCCTTTGGGAAGTGGCTTTCCCAGCTTTGTTAAGAGTTGTTCGCGTGATAAATCAAACGCTTCCTTTTCAGAAATTCTTAGCACTCTTGCAATATCCTGATTGATGTCGTGGCAACTTGCTGATATGCAATTAGGAAGCTCCAATGCTGAACTTGCCAGAAGATCAACCAGTAAAACAAAATCGTAATGAGATACATCTGACACAAATTGAATATCACTCTCAAAATGCTTAAGCCATTCAAGAAGTGATTCTCGTACCTCATATTTGCTGCCAACCACAAATACGGTGTTTTCCTTGTCTAGCAACTCTGCAAGCTCTTTGTTCTCACCCTTTACCACTGTATTTGACAATACATTTTCCTTAATCCAAGGTGTAATTTGATAGTCTGCAAAATCATTAAATTCTGCGTAAAAGGATTCACCGCTTGCAGATACAATTCCGATGCTTATTAGGGTTGTGTCTTTATGCAACCCTGTAAATTCTGCATCAAAGTAAAGATTTATCATTTTCTTTTGCTCCTTCCTTTTCTTTATATTCCTCTGCCTGCTCCATTCCAATAATGTAGGCAAGCTGTTCTTCTGTTAAACATGGAAGCAGCCGTGTTGCTGTTTCAAGCAATTGCTTTTTGCTTTCCCCATGGTAAATAAAAATTGTTGATCACTCCCCTTCTTCATTATCTTCAATACTGTTTGGATTTAGCATTATCATTAACAGCTTCTTCCAAGCAAACGATGTGTTTACGGTATATCCCCTTGCGGTTTGATACTGCATATGTACCACGTGTGGGTACTTCGCTTTAATCGCCGCACTTACTGTTGTTGGTGTTCCATCTGGCATTTTTACATTCAGCACAACAATGTCGCCCTGCTTTGCTGTTTCTTTCAGCAGCTCCGTGTCTTTGCTCATTTCTCCGCTCAAACGCGGCAATATTATTTCTCTTAGATTCATACATTTCCTTTCTGTATGGCTCAGGCATTCTAGCCCAAGCCACGATTTCATAGCCAGAATCTTCAAATCCACCGTCTGGCAAATTCGCCTGGCAAGCTTCTTTCGAAACCCACCATCTAAATCTACCCTTTGGGTCTGGTCCCCAATAATACTCATGGGTAAGTCTAGTCTCGCCCCATCTGATTGTGCACAGCAGATAGCCTGCGGTCTTATCTGGCATCTTTTTAGTCATCCAGAACATCTTTTATCACCTCTCTTAATTTGTATTTGCAGCTTTTCTTTTTTGCTTACGATGTTGTTGTGGCCATGTTCTCTATCAAGCCGAGCAAATAGTTATTCTGGATACTGGAGTAGCTATTTGTCACTTCACTCAGCTTCTTCAAAGTGCGCTTTTTCTGCTCTGTCAAAAAACGGTATGTCTTAGGCTTTTCCTTTTTATCTGTCATCACGCCTGCACCTCCTTTCTACATGTTTCCATTCTTTCAACGTAGCTAATCATGTCAGCAAAGCTTTCTGCTCTGTACAAGATTGCTCTGTTTGTGTCAGCAAGTAGTGTGTATGCACTATCAAACTGGAATATGTAATACTTATGCATTCCCTCGTAGTACATGCAATCTTTAAGTACTACAAACTTGTTAATGTCAAACATTGTTTGTTCCTCTCTTATGTAATTTCTGCTATCATTTCTGCCTTCATCCTGGCGAACTTGTTGATAAAATGGATTTGTCCTTTTCCAGTTACAAGCGTTGTTCTTGTGATTCTGACACTTCCGTCCGGATTCACAACGGTACGCTCCTTAACTTCAAAGAGTTTCTGTTCCATCGCCTTCTGTGTCGGCATATTTTTACTGCCGCCACTTTTAATCAGATAGTCATTTTGACGCATCCACTCAAAGAGTCTGTTCTGCCCGATCTCGTGACCATTCTGGCAAATCAGTTTTGCCATATCTCCAATTAGAATTGAAGTCCTGCTAGACTCCACTGCATCTGCAAAGATTTCTTTAGGCTTCATGCGTTCTGTGTCTGCAATCAGTACCTTGTTCTCTGCCTTGAGCTTATCAATCTCGTTATTGGCAATCTTTAAGGCTCTTGCCATTACCTGCTCTGGAGTATTCCAAGCCTTTTCGAGATCAATGAAGTACTGGCGGTACTGCTTGCCCTTTTCGGTACGCTGAATCATACAAATTTGTTTTGCCATGTCGATGGAGATTTGATAGTCAATGGATGGTCTTCCACCCTGTTCAGAGGTTTTTCCCACTTTTGGGAAAAACTCATTTCCCTCTGAAAATCCATATTCGCACATACGCTCAAACCACGTTGCAAACTTTGTGTTTATCTCCAATCCCTCATGTAATTCTCTAGCTGATACAGTAGGCTGCTCTGACTCGTAGTTAATTCTCAAGAGTTCCATGTTTCGGCTCCTTTCTGTTTAATTTTCAATGTCCGTTTGTTTGTTACACTTACAGTATAGTTTATTAAGAATACTTTGTCAATAGTTTTTTGATTGTTTGATAAACTTTTTGGTTGACTTAGCAAACAAAACTTGCTATAATAATAATGGAAGGAGGTGATAAGATGGAAACTACAATAGGCGAGAGAATAGCAATGGTGCGAAAAAACCGAGGCTACACCTTAGAGAAATTTGGAGAAGCCATTGGAATAAAGAAAGGTTCAGTTAGTCTACTAGAGCGTGGTATCAATACTCCAGCTGACAGAACGATTTTCATGATTTGCAACAGATTTAGCGTAAATGAACAATGGCTCCGTACCGGAGAAGGCGATATGCTTAAGAACGTTACACCATCAGAAGAGATTGCATCATTTCTTGGCACGCTTGCAATAGCAGGCGATGAAAATTTCAAAAAGCGTTTAATCCTTTATCTTGCGCAAATGAAGGATTCAGACTGGGAGAAATTGGAACAAGTGCTTGATACTCTTCTTGCAGGAAAAGATATCATCTTTCCGCCAGGCACCAATGACAAACAAAACTAATTAACCAGACAGTGGGTATCCGTAATGCGGATACCCATTTGTTTTGTATACAAGGCGAATTTCTGGTTGCTATTTTGTGAAAACCTGTTTATACTATTTACATAGTGCAACACAAGCACAAAAGGAAAGGAAGAAAAGGACATGAAAAAGAAATTTGTAGCTGTACTGTGTAGTTGTATGGCATTGCAAGCAGTGCCAGTATTTGCAGAAAGTGAAGTAGAGACAGAAGCAGAAACTTCTGTTGATTATGAAGCAAAGTATAATGAATTGCTCAAAGACTACAACGATCTTCTTAAACTATATAATGAATTGCTTGAGGGTGATGAGGAAGAGAGTTCTGAGGCAGAAACCGAGGCAGAACTCCCAGACGGTGATATCCTGTTCAAGGATATTCCGTGGGGGACAAATTTTGCGAGTGTGCAGAGCTTAACACCAGAACTTAACCTCCAAGCATCTATAGATCAGGCGCTTCCTGTCTATTCAGTTGATGATATTATCTATGGTGGAATTACTGGTGTTGACTATGATTCGACTGGTTTTATGGCAAGTGCTTTCGCTTCAAACTATCAGCAGCCAGCCTTTGGATATACAACATCTTCTGTATATGCGTATTTTGTTTGCCCTTCAGCAGACGGTGTAATTGACTATAATGTGGCAAATGCTATGCTGTACGGTGTTACATACGAATTTAATACAAATGATGTTAGCCCAATGGCAAATGATTTAAAAGAGCAATTAACAGCTACTTATGGCGAACCTTCACAGGATTATGACGAAGATTCTTTCTCAACTAAGGGCGGCTCATTTATATTTAATCTCTATGATGGTCATTTTACTATTTGGGAAACAAAGACCTGCATCTTATCAATCCACTCTTGCGATTATGGTAAGGATGCTGCCGCTCCAAGCACAATCCAGATTAACTATGCATGGAAAGATGCATCTGATATCTTAGAGCAGAATGATAAAATTGTTTCAGCCCAGTAAAACATTAAGAGGACACCCATTACTGGATGCCCTCTTTTTATTTTGTCAAGATATAATAGACAACTCTGAGTGTGCTTAGTCTTTCCTCATTCCTCAAGAGCTCTCTGATCTTTTTCTTATAACACCATATCGTTGCTTCTTCAGCATCTTTTTCAATATCCTTTTCAGTTCTACTTTCCGCCATTCATTGCCCTCTCTTTCCTCTATTCTCTCGTCATTGCCTGTGCGATCAGCTCACAACGATATTTCTTTACATCGTCTCTGTCTGTTAACTGATATAAGAAATCAAGCAATTCCATTTCGTTACGTTTTCCTTCTGGAATGAACGTGGACATATATGTAATCGCTCTTTTTACATATTCGTTGCCTTTTAGCTCTGCAATACTATCTAAAAAACGTCTAACCACATCACACATATAATCACCTTTCCTTTGCAATTGTATCCACAGAAATTTCGTATGCAACTTTAACCATTTCTGTTTCATGTTCTCTTTTGATATAAGTTCTGCTCTGGATTCTTCCAGACAGTCTAATTTTGTCCCCAACCTTTAAATTTGATGCCTTTCGAGCGAGTTGGTTCCAAGCAATACAATGTAAATAATCGCTCTTGCCATATGGACGATTTACAGCAACTATAAGCTCACATAACTCCTTTTTTAATGGTGTTGTGCGATATATCGGTTTGCTGCATAAATACCCAGTCAATGCGATTTGGTTCCTATGTTCCCCACTTTCTGCTTTGATTTCACGAACTAAAAAGTACTGCTGCACATGTCTTTTGCCGTCACTGGTGTAATAATTCTTACTTCGCCACTCTCCAATCACTGTCACTTCATCCCGACGCTTCAAAGCCCCTATTCTATCCTTTGCAACAGCGATTGGTATTTCATCCTTTACTCCACTCAGGCGGCTTGTCTCGATGGTGTTTGAACAAAAATCACTCTCCAAGTAGTCTAATGCTGTAAAATTGTCTAATAATTTGCCATGAATAATGGCAAAATTAACCATTGACTCTGTTACTTTGCAGTTGTAAACTGTCATCATTAGTAGCCTCCTTTCTTTTTTCTGCTATGGTATAGATAATAGCACTGGTGACTACAATTGTATTGACTTTGTTCACATTTTTTTCAGTCAAAGTTTTTTGGCTATTTTCCAAACTTTCAAGTGCCAGAAAACTTTGACTTTACCTTTTGTTTGATGTAGCCAATAAATTATACTTTTTGTTTTTGCTAAAGTACAATTTATTGTAAAAATGACATTTTGAACGAATATGAAGGGTGGTTTTTGACATGAGAAATCGAGTAGCTGATACTGAACGGCTTGTAAAAGTCATTATTTATGCGCGCAAAAGCGCAGGATTGTCGCAAATGGATTTGGCAAAAGCACTTGGAAAGAGTGTAGGGACGATAAAAAACTGGGAGAATGGTCTTGGTGCGCCAGACTTTCCAGCGCTGCTAGAGTGGTTTGACAGATGTGGTGTTGATGCAGAAAAATGTCTTATGGCTATCTATGATCCTA
>OBII01000088.1_pt1 | contig 39835 bp, 39 predicted proteins | sample 2433771 | NCBI WGS metagenome assembly OBII01 (sample SAMEA2452127, study PRJEB22498) | human gut metagenome | biome: human feces; feature: human gut; material: feces | place: Australia | collected 2012
GAATATAATGTCGGGCAGAGTGGTAGATTATTTTAGCCATAAGCCAAACAAACAATCGTCGATGCGCCCAGTTTCAAATTCGCAGGTTAGTGGATATTCCAAAGACTTCTCGTTAGGTACCCCCATAGTTTTTGACTATACAAAAGGAGCCTCAGAGAAATTGCAGATGCCTTCAGAGATTGCCAATGCTAAGATGTCGCTATGGAATATGGCGTTAGAGCTGCATGTAGGCAGATGCTATTCGCCATTCCTTGGTCCTATCTCCGACCTCTTCGTATTCTTATCAGGATTGATAATATCGCTGACATTACTTTCGGGATATATCATCCTGCGCAGACAACGAAATCGACGCAAAGCTAAAGTGGCGTCTGTGCAGCAATAACAAAAATCGCTAATAATCATAATAATTAAGTAAATTAAGTAAATCAATTTGAAGTATGAAAAAGTTTAAGTTTTCTTTTGCTACCATGATGGTAGCCATGTTGACAATGTGTGTAGCTTTCACCTCTTGCAGCAGTGATGATGATAATGATACAGTGGCAGCAGCCAAAGAGATTGCAGGTTCATATACCAGTAGCCTGGATATGACCGTAATGGGTCAGGCTTCTACATACGATAACCTTACCATGAAGATTGAGGCTGTTGATGATGCTACTGTCAAGGTTACATTGCCAGCTTGTGGCGAGGGCATGATGGCTCTTCCTGCCTTAGAGGTTCCTGCTGTGAAGGTTTCTGGTTCTAATGGTGCTTACGCATTCTCTCAGGAAAACTATGCCGGAACTGTTACCGTGAATGGTGCAGAGAAAAAGTATACTGTTACTTTGCAAGGTACATTGAAGGACAATACCCTGACCGTCAAATATTCCGTGCAGTATGGCAAGATGCCTGCGGCGATGATTGGCAAGTTTGTAGCAACAAAAAAGTAAGAACGCAACAGCGCAAAACACATAAGAGATTTCGATGATACAAAAGATATTTACAACATTTCTAATCCTTTCAATTCTGTGCCTGGATCTTAAAGCTGCAACCTCGGGTGATATCCTTGGTTGTGTGCTCGATGATTCGGGCACTCCTTTAGCAGGAGCAACCGTGCAGCTGGTGCATGGCAATGGTGGAGTTACTACCGACCAAGATGGCTATTTCCGTATGCCGTATGCCAATACCGATGCTGTGAGAGTGAAGGTTAGCTATATTGGTTTTCAAACTCAGACTTTCGTTTTGAAGACCGACGGCAAGAGCCAAGATCGCCATGTACTGCGTCTGCAACCTGATGCTACGGCCCTCGACCAAGTAGTCGTTACCGCCACTCGCACTCCTAAGGCTTTGAAAGATGCACCTGTGGTAACTCGCCTTATCACAGCCAACGATATAAAGATTGCTGATGCCACAAATATTCAAGACCTCTTGACAGAGCAGATGCCAGGCTTGGAGTTTGGTTATGCCATGAACCAAGAAACATCGTTGAATATGAATGGCTTTGGTGGCAATGCAGTTTTGTTTCTTGTTGATGGCGAACGATTGGCTGGCGAAACCATGGATAATGTCGACTATAGCCGACTAAGTCTTGATAACGTGGGCAGAATAGAAATAGTGAAAGGTGCAGCCTCGGCTTTGTATGGTGCTAATGCAGTGGCAGGTGTGGTAAATATCATTTCGCGCGAAAACTCAGAGCCTTGGACTGCCAACGTAAACACTCGCTACAACAACTTTAATAAGGAGTGGCGCCATGGTGGAAGCTTTAGCTTTAATGCTGGCAAATTGAATTCGCAGACCAGCGTTCAGCGCACCACATCCGACGAGGTGACGCTAACCAGTCCTTTCGATACCGAATCGAATATTCTGCATATCTATGGTGGCGAAACCTTCAATGTGAAGGAGCGACTCACCTATAAGCTTTCTAACAAGGTGAAGCTCATTGGCCGTGGTGGATATTTTGCTCGTATCTGCAATCGCAGCAACTACGACGACCACTACAAAGACTATTCTGCAGGACTAAAGTCAGTGATGACGCTTTCTGAGAACGACAACCTTGAGGTTTCGTATGGCTTCGACCAATACGACAAAGTGCGCTACGTCAACGATGTGCGCACCCACGACCATGACTACACCAATCGTCAGAACACTCTGCGTGCGCTCTATTCCCACGTGTTTGGCAACAACACCCTTACCCTTGGTGCTGATTTCCTCAACGACTATCTCACCACATACCAGTTTGCTGACAACGCTTCGCATAGTCAAAACTCTTGCGACGCCTTTGCGCAGTTTGACTACAATCCTTTGAAGTGGCTTAACATTGTGGCAAGTCTTCGCCACGACTATTTCTCGGCATCAAAACAAAATGCCACAACTGCTCGTTTGGCTCTGATGACAAAGTGGAATGGATTCTCCATTCGTGCCAACTATGCAGGTGGATTCCGCTCGCCAACTCTCAAGGAAATGTATATGAACTTCGATATGGCAGGCATGCAGATGATATATGGCAATCCTGATTTGAAGCCAGAGAAGAGCAATAACTTCAACCTTGCTTTCGAACATTATGGTCGCATCAAAAGTAGTGGTTTCTTTGGCGGACAATATAGTTTCACCCTGATGGGCTATTATAATAAATATGATAAGCGCATCACAACCGAAGATTATGCCGACTATACACCAGGTGCTGGTCAGCCAGAATCGGCTTCGCGCTATTGCAACGAAGATGGCGTTAAGGTTAGCGGCATCGACTTCAGTGCTCAGTATCGCTCGGATATGGGATTGGGTGTGAAGCTCGACTATAGCTATCTGCATGTAGGTGGCAGAAGTGTAGACTCGCAGTTCTCGCAGCCTCGTCCTCATTCAGCCACATGGCGCATCGACTACGACCGCCAGTTCTGCTCGTTCTATCGCTTGAATGCAGCCCTTTCTGGTCGCTATCTCTCTACCCCAGATACCAATATCAAGAAGCACGACAGCAGCTATCAGATATGGAAGTTCACCCTTCAGCAGCGATTGTTTGATACCATAAATGTGAATTTCAATATCGACAACCTTTTTGGCTATACTCCCGATAAATATTATTGGAGTTCGGCAATGACCACTGGTCGCACCTTCTCCGTAGGCATCTCGGTTGATATTGACCGCTTGGTGAAAGTGTTGTAGTGTATTAAAAGCTTTAAGATAGCACCGCCCTAACTAACTGTTGTTTAGTTAAGGCGGTTTTTCTATATAACCATAAAATCAGTTAAAAAAAGGTGATTTCCTCATGAAATGTGGAGAGAAGTGATGATATTCCCTCATAAAATGTGTATATTTGCAGCGTTATTCCCTCATAAAATGTGGGCAAACGAGTGATTATTCCCTCATGAAATGTGATTGAAGAGAGGATTATTCCCTCATAAAATGTGATTTTGAGATACGGATTATGGAAAGATTAGCTATCGATGAACTTCTGAAATGGAAGAATAAACAATATCGTAAACCTCTTATTATAGAGGGCGCCAGACAGGTGGGAAAGACTTGGCTGGTGAAGGAGTTTGCCCGCCAGAATTACAAGCAGCTGGCATATGTGAACTTTGAAGAGATGAAGATCCTGCAGAATCTATTTGAACAGGATTTCAGTATTCCTAGAATTCTTACAGCTATTGGGGCTGCAACGAATGTAACCTGCACAGAGGGCGAAACGCTGATATTCCTGGATGAGATTCAGGCTGCCCCTCATGCTGTTACTTCTCTCAAATATTTTGCAGAGAATGCGCCGGGCTATCATGTCATAGCTGCAGGTTCTCTTCTGGGTATCGAACTGCATCAGGGGGAATCTTTTCCTGTGGGTAAGGTGGAATTTCTCTCTCTGTATCCAATGAACTTTATCGAGTTCGTGATGGCTATGGGGGAGAAGAATCTGGCGCAGCTGCTGCAAATGAAAGATTGGAATATGATAACGATGTTTGCTCCCAAGTTTCAGGAACTCTTAAAGTATTATTACTATGTGGGAGGCATGCCTGAAGCCGTATTGAGCTTTAGCCAGAATCGTGACTGGAAAGAGGTGAGAACCATACAGAAGGACATTCTGAACAGTTATCAGAGAGATATGTCGAAGCATGCTCCATCGGAGATTATTCCCCGTATTACTGATTTGTGGAAATCCTTGCCAGCCCAGTTGAGTAAGGAGAACAGAAAGTTTATCTATGGAGTGGTGCGCGAGGGAGCAAGAGCCCGGGAGTATGAGTTGGCCTTGCAGTGGCTGCTGGATGCCGGACTGATATATAAGGTATATAATGTGAAAGCTCCCCGACTGCCACTTGCCAGTTATGAAGATCGGGCGGCCTTCAAGATTTTCGTCCTGGATGTCGGGCTTTTAGGTGCGATGTCTAATCTCAAGGCAACGACAATAGTGGACGGCAACAGTATTTTTACCGAGTTTAAAGGGGCGTTGACGGAACAGTATGTTTTGCAGCAGCTCGTTCTCAGGTATGAACCCTATTATTATGCCAAGACCAACAGTACTCAGGAGATTGATTTCCTGCTCCAGGATGAGGAGGATGAGATTGTTCCGTTGGAGGTGAAAGCCGAGACGAATGTCAAGGCAAAGAGCCTGCGCCAGTTTGTTGCAGACAACCAGTCAAAGAAGGCCTATCGCATCTCCATGAATGATTATCAGCAGGAAGATTGGGTTACGAATGTACCGCTCTATGCGGTAAATGCTCTCGAATTTTAGCGATAGCACCGCCTTAACTATATAAAAATAGATAGTTAGGGCGGTGGTATCAATTCTTATATTTGACAACTTACTATTCGAAGTTTATCATTTTTGCTAATTGCAAGAAGTATTCGTTGGACCAGATGGTCATTTCTTTTGGATTCTTTATAAACGGCATCACATCTGCTTTTACCTGTTTGATGTCTGCAGATCTCAATCTTTGCTCCAAGTCGGCAATGAATTCTTCTTTTGATTTCTCGCATCCATTAAACTCAATGATTCTTTCTTGTAGATGCTTGAAATCTAAAGGGATTCTATTCCGGATGTACCATTCAAAATCATACCAATCGCGTCCTTTTACCCGGTTTTTCCATGCTCGATAAACTAATGCGTGCATTTTGCCGGCAAATAAGTCGGGAAGGGTAAAGCATCTTGTCATGAAAGAACGAGGCTCTATCAGAAGTTTTTGTTCCGTAGAAAAATGGAGAGGTGGATTGGTATCTACTTCAATTTTGATTTTGATGGACTTTTCTGTTTGAAATGAAATGTCATAAACGTCTGTGGTATCTTTTAAAAAGGCTGATTCTACTTTTCCAAAATTCTTTTTATCTTTCTTCTGTATGTCCACTTTTCTCCCGATGGCATCAAACTCGTCAATGATTGGTTGGAAGTATTGTGAGAAGTTAAAACTGTCATCTTTGTTCAATAAAGAGAAATCCATGTCTTCACTGAAGCGATTTAAACCGTGGAAAATGCGTAGGCAGGTTCCACCATAAAAAGCGGCTTTTTCGAAGAAGCCGCCTTGATATAAACCGGCAAGAATTATTTGCTGGTTTACTTCAAAAGTAGCATTTCTTTTGGCCTGATCTGTGGAAAGATCATAAGCTGATAACATATTTTGGTATATCTCATTCATGTTGTAAGAGTTTTAATATGGTGCGAATGGATGTAGACTTTTTTCCTATATTTGCAAATTCTTCGAATATCTTGGGATTGAGTTGATAGAATCGGTCCATATCAAATCTTAGGTTTTCCTCCAAAAACTCTAAAGTTTCCTTCTTGTATCTCAGATTGATGCCAGGCTGGTTGGCAATCAAATCACATAATGCCTTTTCTGGAGTTGCCATTATATAGACATTGTTTCCTTCCTTTATCTGCGTAATTCCTATAGGATAGGTGAGTCTTGAAATATGATAGTAGCAATAATTGCCCACTGTAGTATTGAACTCCTTTGCTGCCTTAAACGTCATTGATTGGATTGTATATACCGCCTCTGGTATTAAACCATAATATCTCAGCGCTGTCTGCATAGAAACATAAGATGGTGCTAACAAATGGTTGGCTATTAATCCTGAAGATAGAGGAATACCTGTTTCTTCCGGGTTTACGACAAACAAGTTTCGCTTAAGGCGAATGATTTCACCCGCCTTTTCCAGCTGTGCTACTTTTGCAAACTTTGTCTTTACATCGGGATATAGCGAAGCAATGACCGAAGATGTTACTGGAATATTGCCTAATGTGATTAGAATATTTCTCATTTAGGCGCAAAAATAGCAAAATTTACGATAGAAAACAAACTTTTACTTAGTTTTCTATTAAAATTTTTACTTGTTTATTAAATTCTACACTTCTTTATCTTGCCATCCTTCTTTTCACCAGAACCACCTCTTCTTCATTTTCTTTAAGAAATCTTTGGTGATAGGGAAGCCGGAGGCATCACCTATTACGGAGTCGGTATGGCAGAAGGGACATTCGGCAGTAGGTGGATTATCAGGGAGGTAGTCTGTGATTTCGGATGGCGAGAAGATTTCGCCGCAGAAGAAGCAGCCGCACTTTTCTGATTTTTCTATTTGTTCCTTGTTGCTGAAGCTGCAATCGTGAGCCTGACGGAATATTCGGTCTTTCTCTTCCTCTTCTTTCTGCTTTTTCTCCGCCTTCTCAAGATATCCCTTGAATCGTCTCTGAAGATAGAGCGGCACATGATAGTGAGGGGCGAAGACATACAGCGACGGAACATGGTCGTGGTATTCGTAGCCGGGACCATCTATCACGGTATAGCTGTCGTCCGTTTCATCGTATGGCAGTTCATCCAATCCTCTTTTATCCTTGGTAGCCTGGTTTCTCTCCCATATCCATTCCGTGGTGAGCGGAGTTCCGACAACGATGGCAAGTTTCACCTCATCGCCACGATATATTTCCACGATGTCGCCCTTCTGAAATCTAATTTGTTCTGCGTTTCTGCCTCTGAAGGTCTCGTCAGGCTGTCGGCTGTATGCTGGCGAATCGCTGACTCCGGGATAGTAGATGCTGAAACCCGAACAGCAGTAAGACTGGTCTATCAGTTTTCCCTCACCGTCATACACTCTTTCCGAAAGACATTCGCGGTCGTAGTGCAACAGTCCCATTGTAACCTCCGAGATATAATAGCAGAAGGTATCAAGCGGATAGTCGTCTTCCTCCTTCATCTTTTTGCGGTACTGCACATCCTGGTGCATCAGTCTCTCAGCCTCCTCAAGGGTAGTGGCAAAGGCTTGCGGACAATAAGTGCTCACCTTATATTTCGGATAATGCGATCGTTTCTTCTCTTCCAGCTCTTCCGTTTCTATTACTTTGAGCTTGAAGATGGAAGGGATGTCACGATGCTGAGGGTGCTCAGCCAATTGCTTGAATTCCTCGTATGTCATGGGATGGTTATTTTAAGAATTGGTGTGTCTTCTTGTATTTTGTACCATCACAGTTGGTGATGTTGATTTCCAAGACCAGTCCTTCCAGCTGAAAGTCTATCGGAATGTTGATGGCACGTCTTTCGATATCCGTTTCGTTGAAGTTGATGCCGTCCTTTTTGCAGAGCACGATATCCAGATAGTCTGGCATATCAGGTATAGTTCCAGGCTCTGACATTTGTGGTTGAAACTCCCCAAACTCTTCCTTCACATACTCGAATAGTCCCCGAGTATATTTTTCGATATCCACCCCTACATATCGAGTGTAGGTGTATTTGATGATGCATAAAGACATTTTACCTGCCATATTATTTTGTATTTCAGATTATATAATATAGTAATATGAATGGAAAATTTCAAAAAAAGTGCTGGTATTTCAAAAAACACCAGCACTTTCATTCTGATCTTTATTCTGAACAACGATCTATATATCTGTTGTCATATTAATAAGCATCGACAATCTTGACACGCTTGAATAGAGTATTGCTGTGTTTTTTTATATGTTCGAGGAAACTTTTAAAGTCGCCTTTGCGCCACATTTTTGTAATCATAGCTTTACCTGCGGCCTTATTGTTTTCATATAACGTACCATAGCCAGGCCCAAAAGGTGTGTCTTGCTTTATTGGATACAAGTCCCAACTGTTAGTGATTTCTATTTCAAAACCTGATTCTGTTTTTGCCTTTTTATCATCTTCAGATAAGCATATCACACTATCGTATTGTTTCTTCTTTTTATTGTGAGCATAATATGAATTGATTTTTGTAGGGAATGCTGCTCTAACCTCATCAATGCTTTTAGGTGATGAAAGTTCCATCCATTTCATGAAGAAAACAGCAACAGTTCTGCCCTTGGACAGAGGATTTTCAAAACCATCTATAGTAGTCCAATTGCCATCACCATTCTTATCCCAAAGAACGCGATATTTTGAATTGTCTCGACGATTCTGCTTGAACACGTTCATCAGTTCACCCTCGTGACCTTCAACAATTTGGCTTTTGCACACATACAAGATGGTGGTAAACAGATTGATGTTGTTGTCCCAAAAGTTCTGTAGCAGTTCTACATACTCACTATTCACATTTATATCGTTCATAAGTTTTCTGGTAGCCTCACCTCCCGCCACAAACAACGCGGCATCATACAGCTCTTTGTATCTGCTATACAAATCAGTTAGATTTTTTCGATGGGTCGAAGATATAGCCAGAATAGAGTTTGACAACTTGTTAGGGTCGATTTCCTTATCATCAGTCCATTGTGTCGCAGGCACACTCAGATTCTCAATGTAGGCATTAATCAAGTCACTATACTCAGATGACATAGGGTATGCAGTCAATGGCTCTATCACCTTATCAAGCAGAGTTTGGTATGTAAGATGTATAAAGTGTTCACAACTGCATGTTTTTGTATCATCAGGGGTCAGATATATTTCGATGGCATGGGTTCCTTTCTCTTTAGCCAGATATTGGGCGACTGCATCGTGATATTTCTTTGTTTGGTTTTGCCCCTCATTTGAGTATATCTTGTTTTCAACCACCAATGGCATCATCTTTTTATTGCCATCACAATCAGTCAGCCAAAGTTTCATCCATATATCCAATCGTTCCTTACCATTGCTTTCTGATATCTGATTAAGACATCTTTCTGTAGTACAATCTTCTACTTCCAGTTGATAATTTCCGTTTATCATCAACATTGCAAGGTCTGGTTGCAGAGCTTCATTATGTAATGCATACAGTGCCAGCACCTTTTTCAAAGGAATAAGACCCAGACCATGCTCTGAGTCAGGATTGAAAAGCCAACACAAGAAAGCGCTATGTCTGTTCTCATTACGCTCAATTTTCAATATGCTGAATATATTCTGTTTGTTATAGGATGCCGAAAGATTCTGATATATAGAATCATTTTGCATATCTATTATTTTCTTTTTTAAATCTTGGTAGCTCATTGTAAGTAGTTGTTAGAAATTACCAGTAATTTGTTAAGTCTAAAAGTTGAGTAAGATACATATGCTATGTCATTAAAAATCGACTATAAACGAACATTGTTTTACTTCACTTTTAGACTTTACAATCCATTAGTTATAAATAAAGTGTCATTAGTGTCCCGTTAAAATCGGGACACTAATGACTTAACCTTTTTGATTTTTTTGAAGAGTGATGTAACCTATTCAAATATATAGCTATTATGGAGTCACCTTTATACCATAATTAGGACATTCGAGACCAGTCACAATGAAGTTCTCGTCATCTTCTGGATCACTGTCAACCTTTATTCTTACCGTGGTTTTATCGCTTATTGTCACCTTAAACCAATTGTCGGCCTCAGCTTCATAATCCATCTTTGGTCCTTCGTCGCCATAATCACCTTCATCGCCGAGTACAAACCATTTAATATATTCACCGTGCTCTCCTTGTTCGTAATCAATTCCATCATCATAATCGGCCAATGCTTTCTTAACTTTAGGCGATAGATGACGCTCAAAATTTGCGGTATAAGCAGAATATGACTCAGAACCAAATTCGTCAGACGAATAGATAGTGTTTTTGTAGAAATTCTTCAGAAATTCGATTTTCTTATCCTTCAGCTCAGCTGCTTTCTCTTCTTTACTTATCGAATCGTTATAAATGGAGTCTGCAACCATCTGCTTACGTAACTCAGCCTCCTTTACAGACTTCGAATTGCATGACGACACCACACCAATGGTGATGAACACCAAGAATAGATATACTATTTTCTTCATAGTCTTTTACTTCCTTATTTTGATTTATACTGCTTACTTCTTTTCTATTTTCTTTACGTCCTTGTTCTCCTTTGTAAATTCCGTGTATTCGGAACCGGTAAACTTGGCTTTTTTCAGAATGTCCTTCAGTGTGTTGCCACCCTTTTGGTTGAATGTTACTGTCCAATTCAGTGCGTGGTTATAGGCAGCCATTGCATAGCCTTCAAGTTGGAAGTTATAGGTAAAAGTCTCACCAGGTTGAAGGTCAACTCCAGAAACAGTTTTTGTACTTGGTGCGGAGTTGCCGTCATTGTCGGTAAAATGAAAAACTACATCATAGTTCGTACCCCTTACCGGAAACTCACCTTCGTTTCTAATGTTCTGTTCGATATTAACCCAAGAGTACTGACGATTGTACACACCGTCAAACCTTTTCAATTTCATTTCCGTCAGTTGTCCGAACTTCTTCATAAAAAACTTCATGAAATCACTATCTTCCTTGAACAGGGAGTTAAGCGCAAGATCGGAGAGTTTCTTCATTGGTACCCCAGACTTTACTGCAAGGTCTGAATACTGTTCATCAATATTGAACAGTCCATAGGAGTCAACAATCCGCCACTGGTCATTGCCAACAACCTTAAACTCAAGTTTCTGTTCTCTTGGGTTTCTTATTGTTGCCGTGTAATTGCCTGTAGCATTGTCCTTTTCCACGTCGATGTCAGCAAGTTGAATCACTCGTGGTAGTTTCATATTACTGACTAATTTAGCGTCAGGATACAAGTCATAGATTGTTGCCACATCGTTATTCTGCAGAGCTGTGACAAACTGGTTGGTCAAATCTTCGACCGTACTCTTATTAGAGTCGCATGATGACAGTCCTAGGACTGCCATCAATGCTATAGTTATGATACTTTTTGCTTTCATAGAAAAATGTATTATCTCCATCCTGTAACTTTTCTGTTTCTTACATAGATTTTATTATAGTTAAGATTCACTCCAAGTTCTCTAAATAGTTGGAAAATTCCACTTGGCTCATACAAGCTGTAAACTCCTGCATTGTTACGGAATGTTCCCTTGAAAGTGAACAACTGAACAGCTGTACCGTCGGCTTGAATTTCTTTGTATTCCGTAAGGATACCTGCTGGCATTCCTACATATATCTTACCTTGTTTGATATAATTGTAAGCCTTTTCTCCATATTTCTTGATTAATGCAGTCTTTTGTGCTTGTAATATTTTTGTTAGTGTAGCATTATATTTCTTGATTGCTTCCGCTTTCTTTTGTCCCTTGGCTTTAATAGCTTCATCAGGAGTATCATATCCATAATATGAAGGTTTGAATATACCTGTATTGAAGTCGAGGTTTATACCAGCAACCAATTCGTATTGTAAGTTGTCTTTATACTGATGTAATCTGTTGTCTCTTGCAGGACGCTCAAAAATAGAACAGTCTGGGTTCATATTGTCATAGATTTCAGTACCTTTTTCTTTGAAGTAACCTAACATACATTTCCCTGAAGGGTCGTAAAGGAATGCTTGCTTGTTGTCAATATAGAAATCATTGATAAATTCTGGCATTCTTGAAGTTAGTGAGGCCAAGTTATCATAATTGTCAATATCAGCTTCCTGTATATTGAGAATGACTACTCTGCCATCGGAAAAAAGAATGACATCATGTAAGCATCCTCCATAGATGGTTTCTTCGTCATCCTGACAATCTTCGTCTTGATAATAAAACTTTTTCGGAGCTGGAAGTTGTTTGATGATTTCATACCATTCTTTCGGGTCTCTGCCACTTTGGCAAAGAAGATACCCGATACAAGTAGCAATCTTGTCGTTCTTGCCTAGAAAGTATTGGAATGCTTCTTTGATGGTTTTGCGCGATCCAGGACCATTCAGGTAGGGGGTTAACTCTTTCTTTATTTGTGGGACAAACTGCTCTGGATTTGAAGAATTCTTCATTCCATCAATAAAGTCTGTTAAACTTTTCTGAGCAAATCCATTACTTGAAAATAGCAAGAAGAATACTATAAATAAGTTTTTTACAAATGTCTTCATAATTGTTATAATTAAATGTACGTTGTTTTTATCAGTTGCGGGTCTATGAGTTTTAATTTTTTTCTTTCAAATATCAATGCTTACTTTATGAAAAAATCTAATTTAAAACCTTCGTTTCCCCAATATAATTTTCCATTCTCTATTCCTAAATATCTTGCGTCATGTACTAACTCTGTGCCTTGGTATGGTTCATAAACAGCAGAATCGCGCATATTGTCACCATTCTCTTTTTCTGGATATGAAAAAGGAAAACCTACCTCTATATCTGCCGCTTCCTCTATTGCTCCAAGGCCTGCAGGGCCATTGTCGCATTCTTTTCCAGTGATATATTTTCCTGACAAACTCTTGAGTATAGGAGAATAATGCCCTGTACTTTTGTCTCTTGCAGTTTCTACAGTCCATGTATTGTCATCATTTTGCTCTCCTTCTTCAAATGTCAGTTCGTTTCCTTTGCAGGTAAGTGTCTTGTTTGTACCATGCAAGAATATCTGGAACTTTGTCTCTGGTATTTCGGATTTTCCAAACATATCACCCGTTGTGAAGAAATGCTTGCGTGCAAAACTGTCTCCGCGATCTGCGGCTTTTCCATACCATTTTATTGCTGATTTGTAGTCTCTTTTGCAACCAATTCCTTTACAGTAAAATATTCCCAAAACTGTTTGCGAATAGGCAATACCCTGTCTGGCAGATGCTTCGTACCATTCTTTAGCTTCTTCTTTCTTTGAGGCTTTATAAAGTAGGTATGCATAATCCCTTTGGGCAAAAGGATCGCCTTGATTGGCTTTCTCCAAGATTTGGATACTGTCATTGTCATTTCCTGCCAATGCGAAAGATGAGCCTGCGATAAACATAGATATCGTTAGCAGCATAAGTTTAAATAGATTCTTCATAATAATACAATTTATATTATAGTTTATATTCTCTACTCTTTCTGCGCCAAATACATTTGTTCTGTTTCTTGCTCTCTTCTATATCGAGAGCGAAGATTCCAATGAACTTATAGAATTCCATTCCAAGTTCGTCTTTATGACGGAAGAATGTGATGCGTAGTTTGTTGTCTTCAATGCACGTGTCAACATGCTTCTTACGCTTTATTTCATCCTTTTCATTGAATTCTTCGAATGTGTCTTGGTCTTCCGAAAGATGGTTGCTCCACCCGCTGCGGTTATGAATATTAGGATACCAAATTTCCAGTTTCTCCTTGTTGGGTACCGAGGCTGTTCCAACTCTCAAATAGCCATGATACTTTGGCTTAGTATTGAAAACGGCGCAAATGTCATCTATAGTTCGGAGCTGGTCATTGTCCTCGGCTTTAAAAACACCTTTCTGTTTGTGATATTCCACAGAGAGCCATTTGCTCATATCCCACGGCTTTAAGTCTTGGATTTGATTAATGCGCTCCTTGATGAATGCTACACATTGGTCTATTTGCTGATGAATCTCATTTAGACTTAACCATTCGCCGTCTTTGTTTGGATTGCCACAGGAGATGATGAATTGGTCGTTTTGAGTTAGTTTTATGATATTCTCATTTCGATAATCATCTTCTTTCTTTTGAAAGGCGTGGAAAGGTTCGTTGATTTCGACAAAAATTCCAATTTGTGGAAGATATAAGTCTGCCAAAGCATATCTTCCATTTGGAAGTTCTACTTTCTGTTGTACTACAAATCGAATTCTCATATCATCTAGTTTATCCCAGATACGATGGATTACATAGCTTTCGGTCTTCTTATGTTTGATGCAGAAGAAGAGGTGCTCCATATAGTCCAACTGGTAATCAATAGGTGTTTTCTGTTTTTCCATACGCTAATCATTTACTTGTTAGTCGTTTCATCTTAGGCACAAAAAAAGGTGCGAACCAATTTCATTCTGTTCTGAAGGTTCTGGACTACCTGTACACAAAGAATGAAAATCAGCTCACACCAATGGGTATATGTTGATACCCATCCCGCCGAAGCGGAATGGATACAATAATACACGGTTGGGTGAACAACTTCTGTCTTCGTTCTTGTGTACAATGAATTGTCCAGATTCTCAGTACGAACCAAGCATGGTTGTTTCCTTAACATGTCTGCTGCTTGTTTAGAACAGCACTGCAAATATACCATTTTTTTTCTAAAGTTGTTCATTGTGAGCTGATTTTTTTGCAAAAATAGGTGTTTTTTCTGCTTTTTCAGCGTTCCATTCCGTTCCAAGTTCAAAATATAGGGCGTTTTTAATCGAAATATTGGCTTTTTTGTGTGTTGGCTGGATTTGTTTCAGTATCTTTGCAGCATGGAACAGATATTACGTGAAATGATAGAAAAAATGGTGGGGCGCAAGATGGTTGTGCCTCGCGACTTCGCTTGGTTGAGCGAAAAGGTGGAGGAGCGTACCCAGCAGAGGGTGAGTGCCTCTACGCTGCGACGATTCTGGGGATACGTGAGCGAAGGGGTTTCTGCCAGTAAGTTTACCAAGAATGTGCTGGCTAATTTTCTCGGTTATGCGGACTTTGAGGAGTTCGGATTGTCGCAAGGAACGGGAGAACGGCAGAGCCAGATGGTTATCGGCAAGGAAATCTCATGCGATGATCTTTATGAGGGACAGATGCTCAAACTTTCCTGGCTGCCCGACAGAACCTGCATCATCAGGTATCAGGGAAACGGAGGTTTCAAGGTGGTATCATCAGAAAATACCAGATTGGCGAAAGATGATACTTTTGAGTGCCATCATTTTATCAATCATGAGCCTGCTTATCTCCATGCTTGGAAACATGGAGATGATGAACCGGTTACTTACGTCATAGGTAAGAAGAACGGCATCATCGTAGAGCATTATTTGGAAGATTGAAATCTCGACAAGGTGGGTTTCACATATCTCTCAGTGGTATAAGAGGACAGCTCGTAGATGATATCGGTCTTCTTGCTGCCAGCGATGTCTCTAGAGAATGTCTGCGGATAAGTGGTTGTGATGAAATCATTGCTCTTATCTATAAACCGATAGAATGCCTCGCTCTTTTTCTCTACAGAACGGATGGTGTCTATGCCGGATTCCTTCCACATTTTGTCGATTGCTTTTTGTCCTTTTGATATGAGTTCGGCAGCTTGTGTCTGGGATGCAGAAGATGGCTCGGTAGCTGTTGGCTGCAGGGATTTCTGGCCATAGGAAAGTGGGGCAGGCTTCTTGGTTTGCTGGCGGATGGATGTATCCTTCTTGGCTTCGGTATGTTCAGGGGTGGTGTTAATGCTCTTTTCCTGCTGATGCTGTAAAGGATAACTGATGAAACCTAATAAGATGATACAGACCAAAGCTGCGATTCCGATACGCTTGATACCGGATGGATGGCTGTTTCTGCGAGCCATGAAATCGGCTATGAGTTCGTCAACATTGGCATATCGCTGGGCTATGGGTGCCTTGCATCGCTTGATGATAGCTGTATAGGGTTTGCCGGGAAGTATCTTTTCCAGGATACTACCGATACTGAAGATGTCGTTGCGGATGTCTGACTGTTGGGATACAATCTGTTCAGGTGAGATGTAGCCCGGGGTGCCGGCAGGCTGTTTGAGGATGGCAAAATCGTCGGTATCTGAAAGTCCGAAATCGATGAGCTTTACATGATTGCCGTTATGGGTAATCATGATATTGGAAGGTTTTAAGTCTCTGTGTACTATCTGCTTGGCGTGGATATAATGCACAGCATCAAGCAACTGGAGGAAGATGCCTTCTCCCTCAGTCTTCCTACCGCTCCAGTGTTCCAGCGTGATACCATCTATCCATTCCATCACGATACAGGTACCCATTTCCGGTATTTCTTCCATGCTGTAGGCTGATACGATGTTGGGATGCTGCAGGGATATGAGGATATCGAACTCTTTGTGCAGCAGGTTCTTGTAGTTTTCGTCTTGGCGATATGGCTCCTTCAATCCTTTGAGCACCCACCATCTGCCATAGCGCTTTGCCTTACAAAGAATGGTGAATCCTTTGCAAGGTATGGGAGTAAAGTCTGAAAATTGTTCAGACCTTCTGCTTTCTTCTATGACAATTCCGGAATATGACTCCATGTTATGCAGATTTGGATGATAGTTCGGTTGCAAAGTTAACTAAAACTTCGAGAACGAATGTATAGAGATACCCATCCCACAGAAGCGGGATGGATATGAGTATACATATTTAGATAAACAACCTGGGCTGTCGTTCCTGTGTACTGCGAATTGTCCAGATTCTCAGATAGAACAAAGCTATGTTGCTTTCTAATTATGCTTGCCATCATTTCTAATGACATTGCAAATTTAGGCATTTTAAAAGGATTTTCAAGCAAATGAAAATCTTTTAGTATTCTTTAAACTTTGACGATGCTTTTGCTGTTTAGAGTTCAATCTCATATCTTGCAGATTAACACCTTAATAATTAGGCTTTTGTCCTTACAGGGCGAATGGAGATGTGGGGTATAATGTTTACCCAAGGCGCTGCCATGGGCTATGTGATTATTGGGCTTTCAGTCCGTTTATAACTGCATTATTAGTTTTATCGGGCAGTAATAGATTTTTATAGATATTCGTATTTCTGTGGCAATCGTTTGCACAATAAAAAGATAATGTGTACTTTTGCATCATGAAACCAAATAAAACTAAATTCCTGCTACTATCCATACTCACAGCTGCCGTTATATTGGGCATTGTAGTATTAGTAGTATTTATTATATCCCTATTCACAGAGTGCGGAAGCAATAAGAATAAAAAACTTACTGCTGCCGACACTATTGCCGTAGCTAACAATCTGCCTGTCGACACCGCTTTGCAGTCGCGACTCAAGGAGTTTAGTCTTCGTCCTCGCCCTAATGGCAAATTTGCCTTTATGGTCTACGATATCACAGCCCAGAAACCTGTTTATGGTTGCAACGAAGATATGGCTATGTCGTCGGCATCGTGTATGAAGCTCCTTTCGGGCATCGCCGGTCTGCACCTCATGGGATGCAACTATATCTACTACACCACTATGTTTATGCGTGGCAAGGTGGCTGCCGATGGCTGCTTGAATGGCGATGTAGCCTTTAGTGGCGGTTTGAACCCTCAGTTGCAGCCTGTAGACCTCAACGACTTTGCCAAGGCTCTAAGCCAAAAGGGAGTAAAGAAAATTGGTGGCAAAATGATTGTTGACCTTGTGGCAAAACAGCCTGTGCAGAGCGAAGCCCATTGGTATCCTTGGGACCTCTCGTTTTCTAAATATGGTTTGCTCTACAAGGGCGACACTCGCATCATAGCAGCCTTGAAGTCGGCTCTCCGTTCGCAGGGTATTGCCGTTAGAGATAGCCAGATTGTTCAGGCTCCAACTCCTAAGGGAATGACAGCCGTGCATTCCGACACCCTCGCCATCGACGAGGTGGTGAAGAAAATGTGGAAGAATAGTTCCAACACCCAGGCTACAGCCATGCTTTATACCATAGGCCATAGGGTAGACCCCAAGCAGCATCCTGCCACAGCAGGCGTTGCCTACCTTCGTCGTTTCCTTCACGATGAAGTTGGCATGACCCATAAGTCGCTCGTCATCCACGATGGTTGCGGTCTTTGTACCCACAATCATCTTTCGCCTCGTGCGCTTACTGCCGTTCTCGACTATGGCTATCGCGACCCCGATATCCGTGAGGCTCTTGAGCGCAACCTTTCTGTCTCAGGCACCGACGGTACTTTGAAGCGCGAAATGACAGGACCAAAAACTCGTGGCAAGATAAAGGCAAAGACAGGCACCCTCTCTCATCCTTACGGCATCAGCTCGCTCGCTGGCATCTGCGACGGCACCGACGGCCACAAGCTTGCCTTCGCCATCATGGATTGCGAAATGTCTGTACTCGATGCCCGTGTGTTGCAGCGCAAGTTGTGCGAAGCGTTGGTGGCTAAGTAACTGCATTATTATCATAATTATTCTAATATTTTAAGTCGTTATTTTGCTGGAACTATACTAAAAATATGGTTTCGTGCAAAATAACGACTTACTATTTTGCACGAGATGGGGTAAAAATGGCTCACCAGATAAAACATGGGGACAGATAATACTTGCTTATGTTTTGTCCCACACGGATTGCACCGATAGCACGGATTTTTAGGACCTCTGGTCCTTGTTGCTTGGGGATGAAACACGAAGCACTTTAGTTTTAAAGGAACACGAATGACTCGAATCGACCGAATGTAGATTAAACTTCAAGCAAAGTACTCAAGCAGCAGAGCCATAGGGCTTAGAGTGTCATTCGGATTATTCGTGTTCAAAAAACACGAGATTGTGGTTTAAAAGAACACGAGATTTGTCGTAGACCCACTGACCAACGGAAAGTAATGACTCGAATCAACCGAATATTGATTAAACCCTCAAGCAAGAAACGCAAGCTAAAGAGCCCACAGGACTCAAAAATCCGTGTTCTCCGCGATATCCGTGTGCGACATAATAAGAGACAAATGCAAAGTCTTCTCTAACTGGTTGTAATCAATATTCCCCCTATATTTATCGGATGATCCCTTAATGTTGCGATGTTGCACAAAAATAGGAGATAAACAACCATAAAGTGCTTATCTCCTATAAACGTTTGTCGGGATGACCAGACTCGAACTGGCGACCTCGCGCCCCCCAGACGTGTGCGCTACCAACTGCGCTACATCCCGATCCTTATTAAAAAGGGAGTGCAAAGGTAGGCAAATTGCAGGATATTGCCAAATATATACCTTGGTTTTCGATAAAAAAAGTTATTTAGCCTTATTCTCTCCTATATTAATTATGTGGTTTGCTTTTTTTTTACTAAATTTGCAGATACAAACCGATGCAGCGTAGCTGCAAGCAAAGTGGTGATGAAATGAGAAAAAGAATAAAAACAATAATATATGCGTTGTGGTTGCTGATGGCATGCTGTGTGGTGACGGCATGTGGTGGCGACGATGGCATAAACGAGGGCGGAAAGCAACAGGTGGAAGACCAAGACGAGGATGACACAAAGGCTACGCTCGACGAGAGTTACGAATATAAGTTGCCCGTGATATTCCATGTCATCTACAAGGATGCCAACGACGCTTCGCAATATATTCCGTCGGCAAGGCTTCAGCAACTGCTCACCTATGTGAACATGATATATTCTGGCGGACTATTTGGCGAAAGCGAGAATGTGAACGTGAAGTTTGTGGCTGCCACATACGACGAGAAGGGCAATAAGCTCGATACGCCTGGAGTGGAATACGTGAAATGGAATGGCACATATCCTATATCGCCATTGAAGTTTATGGGCGACAACTCGGGCAAATACGTCTCTTACCTTTGGGACCCAAACGAGTATATCAACGTGATGATGTACAACTTTGCCGATGGTGGCGATTCGGACGAAGGTACTGTGCTTGGCATCAGCCACATGCCTTACACCATCGTTGGCTCTACCGCCCTTGAGGGTTTGGAAACAACTAAAGCAAAGAATATTCAAAAGCGCCAGCTTAAATACCCGCATTGCGTTTCGATAAACAGCCTCTATGCTAATAAGAATGGCAACGGAGGATATTACGAGAGCGACCGATATGCCAACAGCAACCATGAGGCAACATATATCTCGCCATTCGATGTGGTGGTTACTCTGTCGCACGAGCTTGGTCACTATTTAGGTCTCTTTCATGCGTTCTCGGAGCATAAGGTTGAGAATGCCGATGGCACCACCACTACCGACACCTCGGAAGGATGCTACGATACCGACTATTGCGACGACACACCTTCGTATAACCGCACGGAGTATATGGAATATATAGAATACTATATGAAATCTCATTCCACTCCACGACTACAGGATGTGTTGCTGCGCACTCCTTGCGAGGGCGACAACTATCTGTCGGCAAACATCATGGACTATTCCTACACTCTGGGCTACAAGATTTCTGCACAACAGAAAGCGAGAATCAGAAACGTGATGTACTACAGTCCTCTGATTCCTGGACCAAAGAAAAATGGTGCTAACACCAGGGCGGCAGGCTATGAAGCTGAAGGCAAGCTCGACTTGAAACCAATCGTTATTAAGTGAAGAGTGAAGAGTGAAGAATCAAATAGAATATAAAATATAATGAAATACATAATTACAGCCCCACAGCATATTGATGCCGACATCGTGTTGCCAGCATCAAAGAGTATCAGCAACAGGGCTTTGGTGATAAGTGCGTTGGCAGGTGGCAACAAGCTGCCACAAAACCTCTCAGATTGCGACGATACACGCGTGATAACACGTGCGCTTGCCAACAATCCATACGAAATAGATATTATGGCTGCAGGCACAGCCATGAGATTTATGACCGCATATTTATGCACTCAAGAGGGCGAACATGTGATAACAGGCACAGAGCGTATGCGCCATCGTCCTATCGGAATATTGGTAGACGCCTTGCGCTATCTTGGTGCCGACATCGAATATGTGGGCGAAGAGGGCTATCCGCCTTTGAAGATAAAAGGCAAAACCCTCGAGGGCGGTAGACTGGAGATGCCAGGCAACGTGAGCTCACAATATATCTCGGCATTGCTCATGATAGGTCCGAGCCTGAAAAATGGTATCGAGCTCCACCTGAAGGACGAGATTGTTTCGCGACCATATATCGACCTTACGCTATGGACGATGACAGAATATGGAGCCGACGTGGAGTGGACCGACGTAGACACCATTACCGTGAGACCAAAGCCATATACCGAGCGCGAATTCTATATCGAAAACGACTGGAGCGCTTCATCTTACTGGTATGAGATATTGGCGCTCATCGACGACAGAGAGTCGAAGCTGAGACTCGAAGGACTCATGGATGGCTCTAAGCAAGGCGACTCTGTGGCTCGATATATCTCGTCGATATTAGGAGTGAAAACAGCCTTTGCCACACGCAAGGAGAATACTCCAACCACGGTAACCCTGTCGCGCCACATGCGCACATTGCCACGACTCGACTACGACTTCGTCAATTCGCCCGACTTGGCACAGACCTATGTGGCTGCATGCTGCGCTATGAATATTCCATTCCATTTCACCGGACTTGCAAGCCTTAAGATAAAGGAAACCGACCGCATAGAGGCGCTGAAGGCAGAACTCAGAAAGTTGGGCTTTGTGGTGAAAGACCAAAATGACAGCGAGCTGATATGGGATGGCGAGCGATGTGAGCCTACAGGCGAAGCCATCGATACCTACGAAGACCATCGTATGGCTATGGCTTTTGCACCATTGGCTATAAAGCTCGGAAAGATTGAAATCAACAATCCGCAAGTGGTAACAAAGTCGTATCCTGCATACTGGGACGACCTAAAGAAAGCCGGTTTTGAAATATGCTCTATCTGATAATAGCGCTGATAGTGCTCGGCATAGTGGCTGCCCTGATAGCAGTCGTTAGGTCGAAGCAAGGACATATAGACGAGGTGGTGACGACAACTGCCGACTGCGGCACCTGTAATGGCGAAAACACCAAGTGCGAGCAGGAGTGCATGATGGAAGCAGCCACCAAGCCAATAGTTTATTTCGACGACGAAGAATTAGACCGCTATCGCCATCGTCCTTCCGACTGCTATACCGACGAGGAGGCAGAAGAGTTTGCTGAGGTGATGTACACCATGCGACCCGAAGAGGTGAAGGATTGGAATCGCAGTCTGATTCTGAGAGAGATTAATGTGCCCGACCAGATAAAGGACGAGCTGATAATGATGATCGACCATCAATAACCCACTTTCCTTTCTTTATGGAAACATTAAAAGAAAAAACAGCCAAGGGAATGTTCTGGGGCGGCATGAATAATGTGGTGCAACAGATAATAGGCTTGGTGTTTGGCATTATCCTGGGCCGACTGCTCTGTCCCGACGACTACGGCTTGATAGCCATGATAATGGTGATATCGCTCATAGCTACGGCTTTGCAGAATAGCGGTTTTAGCGTGGGACTAATAAATATCAAGCAGCCCACCCACAAAGACTATAATGCCGTGTTTTGGTTCAACATTCTGATGGGTGGCTCCTTGTATCTGCTGTTGGTGGCTTGTGCGCCACTCATAGCCTGGTACTACAACGAGCCACGCCTAACCTCGCTCTGCCGCTACGCCTTTCTTACCGTGGTGATGTCGAGCATGGGAACAGCCCAAAGCGCTTATCTCACCAAGAACATGAAGGTGAAGGAGATGGCAAAGACCGGCATGACGGCAGTATTGGTGTCGAGCATAGTTGGCGTAAGCATGGCATACTTCGGTATGGGCTATTGGGCGTTGGCTTCGCAGTCGATAGTGTTTATCGGCATGAACTCCCTGCTGCTATGGGTGTTCTCAGATTGGCGCCCAACCTTCGAGTTCGACTTTTCGCCCATAAAGCGCATGTTTCGATTCTCCGTGAAGATGTTAGCCACTAATATCATCAACCACGTCAACAACAACGTGCTCAACATATTGCTCGGAAAATATTATTCCACCACAGCCACGGGATATTACAACCAGGCATATCAATGGAATTTCAAGCTCTTTAGCTTGGTGCAAGGCATGCTCTACCAAGTTACGCAACCCATGCTGGTGAGCCTACGCGAAGAGCCCGGCAGACAGCTCAACGCCCTGAGAAAACTCATCCGCTTCACAGCCTTTCTCTCGTTTCCCCTGTTGCTTGGCTTTGGCTTGGTGTCTACAGAGTTTATCTCCGTCACCATTACCGACAAATGGCTGCCAGCAGCAAAACTGATAAAGATACTATGTGTAGGAGGAGCCGTGATGCCATTGCATACCGCCCTGTCGTATATGGTGATAACCAAGGGACGCTCAGATATAAACTTCTGGTGCACAATAGGTCTTGGACTCGTGGAAATGCTGATAATGATTACCATTTGGCAACTCGGCATCACTACCATGGTGGTGGCATATACTTCGATAAACGTGGTGTGGGTATTGGTGTGGCATTTCTTTGTGCGCCGCCTCACAGGCTACAGCCTTCTGCATCTGCTCATGGATACCGTGCCATTTGCCCTTGCTGCCTTCGGAGTGATGGCGCTATGCTATGTGGCTACGATGTCGATAAACAACAACTGGCTACTCCTTGCAGCGAGAATACCTATGGCTGTGGTACTATACTTTGTGGTGATGAAGATGGCGCGAGTGAAGATACTCGACGAGTGTTTGCAGTTTGCAAAAAGAAAAGTTAAACACTAAACACTACACATTAAACATTACACACTAAACACTACACACTACACACTAAACACTAAACATTAAACACTATGAAAATAGCATTTTTGATATCTGCCCATACCGACGCCAAGCAGCTACACAGGCTTGTGGACGCTTTGCCCGACGGTTCGCAGAAATATATACATATCGATGCCAAGAGCAACATTCAGCAGTTTGAGCAAGAACTGGCTACTGCTCAGGGTGTGCACTTCTTGAAGCATAGAGTCAACGTGGTGTGGGGAAGCTTCAACGAGGTGGAATATCAGATGGAGCTGATACGCGAAGCCCTGACCTGCACTCCCGACTATCTGATTACGATAAGCGGCATGGACTATCCTGTGTGGAGCAAGCAGCGTATCACAGACTATCTTAGCTCCCTTAATCATCGAAACATATTGATGGGCATACGCATGATGCCCGACGATCGTGCAACGAGACTATATCAGGAATTCCGATTTATGAACACTCGCCCCTGGAAGAATGGTGGAGCGGGTAGCAAACTGCGTGTTGCCATTCGCAAGATAATTGCCGCCATGGGAATAAAGAAACCGCTATATGTCGTGTGCGATGGCAAACGCTACGATATGTATAAAGGTGCTGCATGGTGGGCTATTACGCCAGAGGTGGCAACAGAGGTGTTGGAGCAATGGGACAACAACAAGGAGCTGAAGAGGTACTTCTCGACATCGTTCTGTCCTGCCGAAACCTTTGTGCAGACCGTAGCATTCAATTCAGAATATAAAGATAAGTGTATGCTCGTGGAGGGCAAATATACCACCCTGGCTGCACTAACACCAATGACATTTATCGACTATAATCCAACCATAAAGTTGCTCGACGAAACCGACTATGACAGGATTGTGGAGTCAGGCAAGATGTTTTGCCGAAAGATAGTTAGCGGCACGAGCGACAAGCTGGTGGAGATGTTTAATGAAAGGTAAGAGATATATAAAGAGATTATGAGTTTCAACGCAAAAGAACTAAAAGAGAAATATAATCCAGATGGTTCGGTGACATACAAGATGCAGCAACGCATGCTGGACTTGCTGAAAGTTATCGATGCCATCTGCCGTAAGCACAATATGCAATATTGGCTGTCGGGAGGCACCATGCTTGGCGCCATTCGCCACCAAGGCTTCATACCTTGGGACGACGATTTAGACATAGAGATGTTTCGTCCCGACTTCGAGAAGCTGATGAGAATCCTGCCATCAGAATTGCCCGACAGCATCCGATTGCAATGGCACACCACAGACAAGAACTATTTTTTCCAGTATGCCAAGGTTAGAGACTGCAATAGCGAGGTGTTTGAACATAATGGCTACGACAAGATATGGCGCGAGCATGGAGTGTGGGTAGACATATTCCCTGTGGAGCCATCGCCACGATGGGCACATAAGCTGTCGTGTGCCACCCTTGGACATTGCTATAAGATGCTTCGCACAGCCAAAGACCCCAACGATGTGGTGGGCAAGGTGAGACTATTGGCAGCACTAAACCGAAATATCATTTACCCTCTGCTTCGCGCCATAGCAAAAGTGTGGCGAGTAGACTACTACGACTTCTCGTTGGGCACACCATATTATATTCGCAGCAAGAAAGATGCTATATTGCCAGTTAGATATGTGAAGTTTGAAGACTTCGAGGCACCTGTGATGAATAAGGTAGAAGAAGCCCTCTCGGTAAGATTCCATAACTATATGGAGTTGCCAGAGAATCCTGGTAGCCAGAACCATTCCGACGATGTAAAGATTTGGTAGCCATGTTGGAAATACTTCAGTATCCATTCTTCCAAAACGCATTGCTCGGTAGTTTGCTGGCAAGCATATTGTGTGCCATCGTTGGCACATATATCGTGTCGCGCCGCTTAGTGTTCATAAGTGGCGGCATCACCCATGCCTCGTTTGGCGGTATAGGTCTTGGCGTATATTTCGGGCTAAACCCTATATTGTCGGCTATGGCATTTGCGGTGGCAAGTGCGTTGGGAGTGGAATGGATGTCGAGGAAAGGCGATGTGAGAGAAGACTCAGCGATAGCGATGTTTTGGACCTTAGGCATGAGCGTAGGCATCATCTGCTGTTTCCTTTCGCCAGGCTTCATGCCCGACCTCTCGTCGTATCTCTTTGGCAATATCCTCACCATCGATAGCCACGACCTATGGCTATTGGCAGCAGTAACCATGCTTGCCGCAATAATCTTTATGGCGTTCTATCGACAAATATTGAGCATATCCTTCGACTCCACCTTTGCCCAATCGCAAGGACTGCCCGTGCTGCTGGTGGAATATGGACTGATGGCTTTGGTGGCTATGACCATAGTGGCAACCCTGCGCATGGTGGGCATAGTGCTCGCTATAAGTCTGCTCACCATTCCGCAGATGACCGCCAACCTGCTAACCAGCAGTTTTAAGCGCATCATCTTTTGGAGCATGCTGATAGGGTGGGTAGACTGCCTGGTTGGCTTAGCCATATCATATTATTGCAATGTGCCTTCAGGAGCATCTATAATATTTGTCAGCATAGTGATTTATGCCATTGTCAAGGCAATAAAATGGAGCATAAAGCGTTTTTAAGTTTAAAGTTTGAAAGCTAAGAAATCATATATACTTATTGCTGTAGTAGCCCTGGTGGCGCTATTAGCAAGCTGTTCGACCGAGAAGAACACTTCGCGGTCGAGATGGTGGCATTCCTTTAATGCAAGGTATAATACATATTATAATGGTTCGGTGGCATATATCGATGCTTCGCTCGAAAAAGAAAACGGCAACAAGGACAACTTTACCGAGATGATTCCGATGTATACCGTGGGCAACAAGAAGAGTCGCGAACTGGGCAAAGCCAACTACGATAAGGCTATAGAGAAATGCGAGAAGGCAATAAAACTACATAGCATCACCAAGCGCCCAGAATGGACCAAGAGCCGACGAAAAACCGAGCGCGATATAGAATGGTTGAGCCGAAAGGAGTATAACCCATTCTTGTGGAAGGCATGGATGCTTATGGGACGTTCGCAGTTTTATCAAGGAGCCTTCGACGAGGCAGCTTCCACATTCTCGTATATGTGTCGCCTATATGCCACCCAGCCAGCCATCTATGGCAGAGCAAGAGCGTGGCTCGCTAAGAGCTATATAGAGCAAGATTGGCTCTACGATGCCGAAGACGTGATTCGCAATATGCAACGCGACTCCATACATTGGCGTGCGCAGAAAGAGTGGGATTTCACCTATGCCGACTATTATATTCATACTGGCGACTACGATAAGGCGATACCATACCTAAAGAAATCCATAGACCATGAGATGAGAAAGAAGCAGAAGGCACGCCTCTGTTTCCTGCTCGGACAATTATATGCTGCCACAGGCAAGAATGTTGAGGCATATAAGGCTTTCAAGAGCGTGGTAAGGAAGAATCCGCCTTACGAGCTGGAGTTTAATGCCCGTATTGCCATGACCGAGGTGATGGGAGCTTCGCAAGCCAAGAAAATGGTGGGCAAGCTAAAGCGCATGGCGGCATCTGATAAGAATAAGGATTATCTCGACCAGGTGTATTATGCCATCGGTAATATCTATCTTGCTCAGAAAGACACCTTGAAAGCCATCAGCAATTACGAGAAGGGCAACAAGAAAGCCACTCGTAGCGGTATTGAGAAAGGTGTGCTGCTGTTGAAGCTTGGTGATTTGTATTGGCAACAAGAGAAATTCTCAGATGCTCAGCGCTGCTATGGCGAGGCTATTGGCTTGCTTGATAAAGATCGCAAAGACTATGAGCAGCTGTCGGCACGCTCAAAGGTGCTTGACGAGCTGGTGCCTTATACCGACGCCATACATCTGCAAGACTCGTTGCAGGCTTTGGCAAAGATGAGCGAGAAAGACAGAAATGCTGCCATCGATAGGGTGATAGCAGAACTGAAACGACAGGAGAAAGAGCAAAAACGACTGGAAGACGAAAAGAATGCTCAGCAGACCATGCAACGCAATGGCGCTATGGGCAACAGAAATAATACCAATAGAAATAATACTGCGCAAACTCAGCAAAACAACCGTCAGAATGCTGTGTGGTATTTCTATAATGCTATGGCTGTGCAGCAGGGTAAGCAGGCTTTCGAAAAACTTTGGGGAAAGCGCGAGAATACCGACAACTGGCAGCGTGTGAACAAAACTGTGGTGGGCAACCTTAATGGCGATGCCGACATGGAGCTTACCGAAGAGCAGAAAGACTCTATAGCAAAGGCTGAGCAGGCGCAAGACTCTTTGGAGCAGCTCAAGGATAGTGCGCAAAACGACCCACATAAGCGTGAGTATTATCTTGTGCAGATACCATTTACCGAAGACCAGGTGGCAACGAGCAATCTCACCATTATGGATGGATTGTATAATTCGGGTGTGATATTCAAAGATAAGCTCGATAATCTTGACTTGTCGAAGAAACAGTTCACACGCCTCGAAACTCAATATCCCGACTTTGAGCAAAAGGCTGATATGTATTATCATCTCTTCTTGCTCTATTCGCGCTTAGGACAGCACGATGTGGCTGCAGGATATGTGGAGAAACTAAAGGCAGAATATCCTGAGAACCAATGGACAATATTGCTCACCGACCCTTACTTCAAAGAGAATGCGCAGTTTGGTGTGCATATCGAAGACTCGTTATATGCTGCCACCTACGAGGCTTTCAAGGCTGATAGACTCTCGGAGGCTAAGGCTAATGCACAGATTTCTGCCACCAGATTCCCGTTAGGCGAGAATAGAGATAAATTCTTGTTTATAGGTGGATTGGCAAAGCTCAACGATGGCGACAGCAAGGGCTGTGTGGACGATATGAAGGCTGTGGTAGAGAAATTCCCACAAAGCAAGTTGGCTGAAATGGCGGGCATGATAGTGAACGGAGTGAATGCAGGCAAACCTCTGCATGGCGCACGCTTCGACCTTGGCGATGTGTGGACTCGACGTACGGCGGTGCTTGCTGATAGCGACTCGATAAATGCTAAGACTTTCGATGCTGAGCGCAATACGGAGTTTGTGTTTATGCTTGCTTATGTGCCTGATTCTGTCGACGAGAATAAACTGCTATACCAGATGGCGAAGGTAAACTTCACCCATTATGTGGTGCGCAACTTCGACCTCGCTATCGAGGATGCTAATGGTTTGCGCCGTATGGTGGTTAGAGGATTCAGAAACTATGACGAGGCGTTGCAGTATGCACGCGGATTGGCGGAGCAAGCTGGTTTGCAACAGCTGTTGTCGGGATGTAAGGCGATAGTGATAAGCGATAAGAATCTACCTCTGCTCGGCACAAACTTCAGCTATGCCGACTATCAGGACTTCTATGATAAGAATTTTGCTCCGCTTAAGATAAGCTCTCAACCTCTGCTTACCGAGCCTATACATGTGGCTCCAAAGGAGGATGCCGAGCGCGAAACTTCGGCACCTGCAGAAGCTAAGGCAGGTAATGAAAACAGTAGCAATACCGATGGCGAATTGCTGTTGCCTGTGGAGGAAGAGGTGAAGAAAAAGGCTGAGGCTAATGAGGAAATAATTCCTCTTGAGCCTGAGAAGAAGGTGGAGAATAATAATGTAGACGATACTATTATTCCTCTTGAGCCTGAGAAGAAGGTGGAGAATAATAATGTAGATGATACTATTATTCCGCTTGAGCCTGAGAAGAATCAGAATGCTGGCAACAACGAGAATAATGACGACGAGATTATAATCATCGACGACGATAGCAACAAGGCTACAGACGACGAAATATATTTCGAAGATACTCCACAAACTCAGCAAAACAAAAAGGAAGCCAAGAAGCAAGAGAAATACGAGCTCGAAGATGAGTATTTCGACTTGGACGGATTTTAAGTGAAGAGTGAAGAGGAAAGAGTGAAGAATTTAAATGAAGAAAGGATATTATGCAAAATGGACTTATACTTTGGGTTGACGACGAGATAGAACATCTCAAGGCCCATATAATATTTCTTCAGAAGAAAGGCTACGAAGTTGTTACTGTGACAAATGGCACTGATGCCATTGAGCAATGCCGACAGCGTAGCTTCGACATCATCATGCTCGACGAGATGATGCCTGGACTTACTGGTCTTGAAACTCTGCAGAAGATAAAGATAATATCGCCTGAGACTCCTGTGGTGATGGTGACGAAGAGCGAGGAGGAGGATATCATGGACCAGGCTATTGGCTCTAAGATAGCCGACTATCTGATAAAACCCGTAAACCCAAGTCAGATATTGCTTACGCTAAAGAAGAATATTCATCGCAAGGAGATTGTTACCGAGGTTACGCAGTCGGGATATCAGCAAAACTATATGGATATAGCGCAGCAGATAGAACAATGTAAAACTGCCGACGACTGGATAGAGGTGTATAAGCGACTTGTGCATTGGGAGCTGGAGCTTAGTTCTGCTGATAGCGGTATGACCGAGATGCTGAATATGCAGAAGGAGGAAGCAAATATTGGTTTTGCAAAGTATATCAGGAACAACTATCTCGATTGGGTGGCCCAGCAACCAAAGGAGCATCCTATGCTCAGTACCGAGATATTCAAGAAGAAGGTATTCCCAACTATCGATGATGGCGAAAAGGTGTTCTTGATAGTTATCGACAACTTCCGCTACGACCAATGGCGTATGCTCGCTTCCGAGATTGGCGACATGTTTGATATCGATGAGCAACTATATTACACCATTCTTCCTACTGCCACTCAGTATGCTCGCAACGCTATATTTAGCGGTTTGATGCCTAACATGATTGCGGAGATGTTTCCAGACTTGTGGGTAGACGAAGACGAGGAAGAAGGCAAGAACCTCAACGAGGGTCCGCTGATAAAAACTCAGATAGAGCGCTATCGTCGCCACGACAGTTTCTCGTATCATAAAATCAACGACTCTGTGGCAGGCGACAAATTCCTGCAGCAGATGAATTCGCTATCGGGAAATGATTTGAATGTTGTAGTAGTAAACTTCATAGATATGCTCTCGCATGCTCGCACGGAATCGAAGATGGTGCGCGAACTTGCCAACAACGAGTCAGCATATCGTAGCATCACCGTGAGCTGGTTCAGACATAGTATCATGGCTGACATCTTGCGCCGCCTTTCGCAGACCGACTATAAGGTGATCGTTACTACCGACCATGGTAGCATCAGAACATCGAAGCCTGTGAAGATTGTTGGCGACCGCAACACCAATACCAACCTCAGATATAAGTTGGGCAAGAACTTGAATTATAATGCCAAGGATTTGTTTGTTATCAAAGATCCTTTGAAGGCACAACTGCCTGCACCAAACATCAGCACCTCGTATGTGTTTGCCACAGGCGACTCGTTCTTTGCATATCCTAACAACTACAACTACTATGTGTCTTACTATAAAGATACATTCCAGCATGGTGGCGTCTCGATGGAGGAGATGCTCGTGCCGTTGGTAACTCTTACTCCAAAGAAAAGATAAAACAATAAAAGGTGGCTACCCACGATAGCCACCATAAAACAAGAAATAGCAATGGAAATAAAAATTGAATCATTGGATGGCATCCGTGCTGCAGCTAAAGAATTTGTTGCCAACATCGGCGATGCCACAGTTTTTGCCTTCTATGGCTCTATGGGAGCAGGCAAGACAACATTCATCAAAGCTGTTTGTGAGGAACTTGGCGTAGAAGATGTTATCACATCGCCAACCTTCGCCATCGTTAATGAATATCGTTCGGCGACTACCGACGAACTAATATATCACTTCGACTTCTATCGTATAAAGAAGCTCGATGAGGTATACGATATGGGCTACGAAGACTATATCTATAGTGGTGCCCTATGCTTCATCGAGTGGCCAGAGCTGATAGAAGAACTTCTGCCTACTGATGCCGTAAAGGTGAATATCACGGTAGGCGAAGATGGTTGTCGCAAGGTGGTAGTGAATGAGTAATATATATATAAATAATGTGCGCTATAGGCTGATGTCTGTAGCGCATTTTTTTGTTGCATGCTATGTGATTCTTTGTTGTTATGCAAAAAAAATAGCATGATTGATGTAGCACATTTGTTGTTTCCTACGTCTGTATAATTAGAAGCACATAAAGATGGGTGCCGAAACAGTTAAACCAAACACAGAAAGATATGAAAAAGGTATTATTTACTTTGCTCTTGGCTATGGCAACTTTTGCAGCCAATGCCACAACTCCCGACGAAATCTTCACCATGTTTAAGCAAATGCCTAATGCTTCGTATACCCACCTGCCGAAGCTATTGATAAAGGCAGGACTGGCGTGTGGCAAGAATGATGTGGACGATGATGCAAAGGATATTGCCAAGAAAGTTAGCTCTATCTCCGTGCTCGAACTCGAAGATTGCAGCAAGAAGGTGAAAGATGATTTTGCAGAGGCTGTATCTAAGCTCAATACTGGGAAATATGAAACCCTCGTGAAATCTAACGACGATGATGAGAAAGTGAATATCTTGCTCAAAACATCGAAAGATACAATAAAAGAGATGCTCATTGTGGATATCGATGGCGATGAAGCCACATTGGTGCAGATAAAAGGAAAGATTAAACGCTCGGATATTGACAAGATGGTGAAGTTCTCAAAAAAATAGAATAGCGAGACTGATGCCTATATACATTATTATATGGACGTAAAGGAATTCAAACAACGTTTCATTCCATGTTCGCAAAACATGTATTGGACAGCCTACAGACTATCAGGCTCTGACTCTGAAGCGCAAGACATAGTGCAGGAAACATTCCTACGGCTATGGACACATCGCGAAAAGCTAAGCGAGGTTATAAATGCTGATGCTTACTGCGTGAGAATGGTGCGCAATGTGTTTGTAGACATGCATAGAGTGAAGAAACTGAAGATTGCTGCCATAGATGGCGAAGTGGTGCGTGTGGCTGATGCCGATGATGTGGGGCAGGGAATGGAGCAACGCCAAATGGCTGATGTTGCTAAGCAGATGATAGACAAGCTGCCCGAACAACAACGCAAAATCATCATGATGAAAGATGTGGAAGACTACAGCTATGATGAGATTGCCGAAGCTACAGGAATGAATGGTAGCACAATTCGTACCACCCTCAGCCGTGCACGAAAGGCAGTAAGAAAGATGTTTAAATAGTGTTGGACTAACAAAACAATGATGATGGAAGAAAAAGATATTAGAATATTGCTCAATAAATATTATGCTGGCGAAACTGACGAGGTGGATGAAAATCGTCTCGTAGACTATTTCGCTACTGCTGATGTTCCTCAGGATTTGGCTGAAGATAAGCGTATGTTCTTTGCGCTATATAATCTTGGGGAAGCCCATGGCGCTGCAAATATCGAAGCCAAGATGGAACGCCAAGTGGAAATATGGAATATGATAGAGAGCAAGACAGCTAAACGCACTCAGCGCAATTCCGTAAGATGGCTTGTGGGAGTGGCAGCATCGCTGTTGGTTATCGTCTCCGTAGGCGTAATGTCGTTGGTAAACAAGGCAGACTCTTATACAGCGCAGCAACAGCTATTCCATGATGAGCAGTTGCAAGATGAGCATAGACAATATTCTGAGCAAGAGATACAGCAAGCAAGGTTTATCACTCAGATGGCGTTGGCAAAATTCTCGAAGAGTATGGACAAGGGACTTGATGTCTTGAATAAAAATTAGTATAATAGATATGAAAAAGGTAGTTGTTACATTATTAATGGTTGTTGTAGCCCAGCTGGCTATGGCACAGGATATTATCTTCAAGAAATATGAGGATGCAAAGGGAGTGCAAACAGTATACTTGTCGAAGACTCTGCTCTCGTTGGCAGCAGGCTCGTTAGACGATGTAGAAGATATGGACTTGCGCTCTATAGCCGGAAAGCTCGATAATCTCCGCATCCTTGATTGCGAGAAAGCAGGTATGGCGGCAAAGATAAAAGTCGATGCTTTGGCAGCCTTCAAGAACGGACGATATGAAGAGATGATGAGAGTAAACGATGGCGACGAGAAGACTTTCATCTACTTCCGCAAGAATGGTAAGAAAAACGAGTTTGCTCTGCTTAATATTGAAAAGGACGAAGTACAGTTGATAAACATCATCGGCACCATGACCCTGGAAGATATAAAGAGGTGTATGAAATAGGGAAAAAGTAAAAAGGTAAAAGGGTAAAAAAGTAAAAAGGGTAAAAAAGTAAAAAGGTAAAAAAGTAAAAAGGTAAAAAAGTAAAAAGGTAAAAAAGTAAGGAACGTCCTTTACTCTTTTACCTTTTATTTATCCGAAGGTTTTACCCTTTTACCTTTTTACTTTTTTACCTTTAAACTACTTCACCAATACTACCAAGTATTTGCTTGTGCTCCAGAATAGCTGAGGATTTGTGATGCGCAATATATATTGCTTGTTAGCATCCTGAGTTAGAGTGTAGCTACTTGAAGGGTGAGTGGTGAGGAGCTTGGCTGACTTAGAGTATAGCTTAATCTCCTTGTCCACGCGGATATCAATCTTGGTGAAATAACTCTTGTTGAAGTTAGACTGCAATACCTTGCCATCATCCAAGATTCGTTGGTTCTTCAACTCCTTCTTAGTTCCGAAAACAAACCAAGCGGTATTCAACTGCTTGTCTTGCTCGTTGATGGTCTGAGTTTTGCCAGCACTTTCGCTCTTCAAACTTGAAACAGAAGTATTCAAGTTATTAATAGTCTCGTCAAGTTCTACGATATGAATATCCTTAGCGTCGAGTTCTGCACGAAGCTGCTGTAACTGCTGATCTTTCTCGTCAAGTTGCTTTATCATATTCTCTATAGTACGCTTCATCTCCTCGCCCTTGAAAGAACTTTCGCGGAGCTGGTTCTGAAGTTTCTTAATGAGCTCACGGTTTTGCGCCATTTTGCTAGAGATGAATTTCACATTCTCTTTAATCTGGCTTGCCTTGTTGGTGCCTTCACCATCCTTAACGATGTTCACTCTGTTTTCTGCCTCATTAATTTCTCTGAAGCCCTCCTGAATCTCGTTGAGTGTGCCCATCATGTCGTTGATTTCATTATCGCGCTGTGCAATAATACTCTTCAAACTGTCGGCTTGGACCATACTCTCTACCGAAGGTCCTTTGCTCTTACTATCGCAGCCAGTCAGAAGCAATGCTCCTGCCATGGCAAAAAGGATAATTTTTCTCATAATTACTCTTGTTTTGAATCTTTGGTATTTTTTCCTGCCACTACTATGACGATCTCGCCCTTTGGAGGCGTTTGTGTGAAGTGGTCTACTAATTCATTTAATGTTCCTCTGACGCTTTCTTCAAACATCTTTGATATCTCTCTACATACGCTGGCTTGTCTATCTTCGCCAAACACCTCGGCAAACTGCTGTAGTGCTTTCACCAGTCTGTAAGGCGATTCATAGAATATCATTGTGCGAGTTTCGTCGGCGAGATTCTCCAATCTTGTCTTGCGTCCTTTCTTCTGAGGCAAAAAGCCCTCGAAGCAAAATCTGTCGCATGGCAGTCCTGATGATACTATTGCTGGTATGCAAGCAGTTGCTCCAGGTAGTGTCTGAACAGTTATTCCTGCCTTAGCAGCCTCACGAGCAAGGAAGAATCCAGGGTCGCTGATGCCTGGCGTACCAGCATCGCTGACCAAAGCTATGGTCTGTCCTGCCTTAAGTCGCTCAACGATAGATGCGGATGTGCCGTGCTCGTTGAACTTATGATGCGACATCAAATGTGTGTGAATGTCGAAGTGCTTAAACAACTTTCCCGTTGTTCTTGTATCTTCGGCAAGCACCACGTCGGCTTCTTTTAATATGCGTATAGCACGAAGCGTCATGTCTTCCATGTTTCCCACAGGAGTGGGTACGATATATAGTGTCCCCATAACAATGAGCAAATTTAATGTAATTCCAAGACAACACAAAATTTATTCACATTTATTTTGAAATGCCACCTATATTTCATATAATAGCTCTATATATATGCACTCGGGAATGAAAAAGAAAACTTCGTATTTCTTTTGTCATTCCACTCTTTTGCACTACCTTTGTCGACATGATGGAAAATTTATATGGGGAGTCACACCGCCCAGGCAGAATAGAAGTTGTGTGTGGTTCGATGTTCTCTGGAAAGACTGAAGAACTAATACGCCGTATGAAACGCGCGAAGTTTGCTAAACAGAGGGTTGAGATTTTTAAGCCTTCTATAGATACAAGGTATTCCGACGAAGACGTGATAAGCCACGACCACAACGTGATACCAAGTACTCCTATCGACTCGTCGGCTTCTATTTTGTTGCTGTCGAGCGAGACTGACGTTGTGGGCATCGACGAAGCACAATTCTTCGATGATGGCATCGTTGATGTATGCAACCAGCTTGCTAACCGTGGTGTCCGCGTCATCATTGCTGGCTTGGATATGGACTACCTTGGCAAACCTTTCGGTCCTATGCCTGCCCTTTGCGCCATTGCCGACGATGTCACTAAGGTGCATGCCATCTGTGTGCGTTGTGGTGCCTTGGCTTATGTTAGCCATCGCCTCGTTGCTAATACCAAGACCGTGATGCTTGGTGAGCAGACAGAATACGAACCTCTCTGTCGCGAATGCTATCGCAAGGAGATGGGAGAGAGCGCTGAAACAAAAGAATAGATCTTGCTCCCCTTCATAATTCCGCCTAAATAAAAAACTTTAATTCCAAACGAATATGCCCGAGAAGATTACATTCGACTATTTCATTCGTAAGGCAGGCATCGTGACATTAGTGGTGCTGGCAATCCTTATTGTAAAATATCTCGGCGAAGTGTTGTTGCCATTTGTCGTAGCATGGCTCTTTGCCTATTTGCTTTATCCTATCGTACGCTTTGTGCAAGACAAGCTGCGAGTAAAGATAAGGGCGTTGGCTATCGTCATCACTTTATTTTTCGTTATCGGAATAATAGGCGGAATCCTATGGTTCATCATACCGCCTATGATAGAGCAGTTTGAGAAATTGGGTGATGTGCTTTCGCGTTGGGTGCAGCAAACCACCCATTCCAATAGCATTACAGCCTTGATACAATCGTGGATTCAAGACCATAGGGTAGAGGTGGAACGATTCTTCAAGAGCAAAGACTTCTCTGATGCCATACGCAACAGCATGCCTAAGGTGGTGTCTTTTGTTGGTCAAACAGCAAACATATTGTTGAGTATTGTGGCGTCTATGATCACCTTATTATATATGTTCTTCATCTTGCTCGACTACGAATACCTTACTGCCAACTGGATACGCATATTCCCTGAAAAGAATCGTCCATTCTGGCGTGAGCTAATGAAGGATGTAGAATGTGAGCTAAATAAATATATTCGTGGCCAGGGTCTTGTGGCTCTTTGCATGGGTATCATGTTCTGTATCGGCTTTTCCATCATGGATTTCCCTATGGCTATCGGCTTAGGCATCCTCATCGGCATCATGGACCTTGTGCCATATCTCCATACCTTTGCCCTGATACCTACGGCTTTCCTTGCTATGCTCAAGGCTGCCGACACAGGACAAAACTTCTGGATGGTGTTCGGTATGGCTGTTGGCTTGTTCTGCGTAGTGCAGATTATTACCGATGCTATCGTTACTCCACGCATCATGGGCAAGACCATGGGACTCAATCCAGCCATCCTCTTGCTGTCGCTATCAGTATGGGGAGCACTCCTTGGCTTTATCGGACTTATCATAGCGCTGCCACTAACAACCCTCATCATGGCTTATTGGCAACGATATGTGACTAAAGAAAAGCAGCCTGCAACGGCACTCCATAAGCCTAAACAACCCAACGACGACGACCAAAAACTATGATATTTACGAAAATTAGATAAAAAATCTTAGAATAATTTGCGAATATCAAATAATTGTCGTAACTTTGCACTCGCTTTATCAAAAGATGGTTTAGAGACTCGCTAGCTCAGTTGGTAGAGCACAACACTTTTAATGTTGGGGTCATGGGTTCGAGCCCCATGCGAGTCACAACCCAAGCAAATATAAAGAGGATATTACTTCGGTAACATCCTCTTTTTTTGTATTTATACTCATTTTTATATGATAATTGTAAAGCATACTGAATAAATAGTATGATAACGATATATTTATTCATGTATTTGTTTTGTTTCTCGTGTTTTTTGTTACCTTTGCGAAGTCTATTGCAGAATTTGCTGCTTGATTTGCAACACCAAGATAAGTAAAGTCTGCAACAAGGCATATCCAGAGCTGCCAAGCTCTTTTCTTAGCCCTAAAGTTAGAGCTTATTAATTGTAGTTCAGGTGTTATGAAATTATTTTTTTAGTGTTGCAAAATTAAAAATGAGAGAGAATGAAAAAACTGTTATCTCTTCTTACATTATTAGTAGTGACGCTAACGGCGTCGGCAACCGCCTACCACAACACACTTTATGTGCAGGAGAATGGTGAAGTAGTTTCTAAGGCAGAGAATGCTGAGATTACTGTTGTTGAAAAGAGCGATGGCAAGTTTGATGTAACATTGCCTGCCTTCTCAAACGCAGACACAGCTTTTGAGTCGTTCACCTTTGAGGCGACAGGCGCTGATGGTAAGCTTACAGCTACCAACGTGGTTGTTCCTGGAGCATACTCAGACTTCTTTGATGCTACCGTTTCTATGGACGGTACTATTAAAGACGGTAAGCTTACAGCTACATTCGATGTTGACTATGATGGTATTTGCACCTTAAAGCTTGGCTATGGCGTATCATTCTTTACTCCTGTCACCACTCCTTATACCGATTGGGCAAATGTTAAGCAGGGCGATGCTGAACCTGTAAACTTTGAGAATGCAAAGGTAGACTGGACAGAATATGAAAAGGGAGTTTATAGCGTGACTTTCAAGAATCTCACTATTAATGGTGCTGAGATTGGCGACTTCGAAATCAAGGATATTACAGCCGACGAAAATGGCGCATTGACAACCTCTGCTTTCAATGGTACTTGGACACGTGTTGTCGAGGGCAATGCCGTAGGAGCAGCAGTAGACGATATCGTTGTTATCAGCGACTTCCAGGGTTCACTTGCTAACGATAAGCTTGTTGTGAAGTATACCATGGATTTGGAGGGCACAACTGGTAACGTAGCCGTTGTATTTGGCGAGAAGTATGTTGCTCCTATCCTTCCTGTAATTTATAAGAACGATTTGATAGTTGTTCGTGGTGGAGCTTCAAAGAGCTATGAAGATGCAGAAGTTTCTGTTCTTGACAAGGGTGAAGGTAAATACGAGGTTATCCTCCCTGAATTCTCAGATATGGATACTCCAGAGTCTGACGTTATAAAGCAGATTACTTTCGAGGCTAATGGCGAAGAAGTAGATGGCAACCTACACCTTACAGCAAAATCAGAATGGGGCAATACCACAGGTGATGGTGTATGGGGCGACGAAACATTCAATGTAAATATGGACGCAACTGTAGCTGACGGCAAGCTCTCTGGTACCTTCACAGTTAAGCATCCAGAATATACATCATTCGATTTCACACTCTACTATGGTGTTCCTGCAACTCATGTCTACAAGAATACACTTTATGTGCAGGAGAATGGTGAAGTAGTTTCTAAGGCAGAGAATGCTGAGATTACTGTTGTTGAAAAGAGCGATGGCAAGTTTGATGTAACATTGCCTGCCTTCTCAAACGCAGACACAGCTTTTGAGTCGTTCACCTTTGAGGCGACAGGCGCTGATGGTAAGCTTACAGCTACCAACGTGGTTGTTCCTGGAGCATACTCAGACTTCTTTGATGCTACCGTTTCTATGGACGGTACTATTAAAGACGGTAAGCTTACAGCTACATTCGATGTTGACTATGATGGTATTTGCACCTTAAAGCTTGGCTATGGCGTATCATTCTTTACTCCTGTCACCACTCCTTATACCGATTGGGCAAATGTTAAGCAGGGCGATGCTGAACCTGTAAACTTTGAGAATGCAAAGGTAGACTGGACAGAATATGAAAAGGGAGTTTATAGCGTGACTTTCAAGAATCTCACTATTAATGGTGCTGAGATTGGCGACTTCGAAATCAAGGATATTACAGCCGACGAAAATGGCGCATTGACAACCTCTGCTTTCAATGGTACTTGGACACGTGTTGTCGAGGGCAATGCCGTAGGAGCAGCAGTAGACGATATCGTTGTTATCAGCGACTTCCAGGGTTCACTTGCTAACGATAAGCTTGTTGTGAAGTATACCATGGATTTGGAGGGCACAACTGGTAACGTAGCCGTTGTATTTGGCGAGAAGTATGTTGCTCCTATCCTTCCTGTAATTTATAAGAACGATTTGATAGTTGTTCGTGGTGGAGCTTCAAAGAGCTATGAAGATGCAGAAGTTTCTGTTCTTGACAAGGGTGAAGGTAAATACGAGGTTATCCTCCCTGAATTCTCAGATATGGATACTCCAGAGTCTGACGTTATAAAGCAGATTACTTTCGAGGCTAATGGCGAAGAAGTAGATGGCAACCTACACCTTACAGCAAAATCAGAATGGGGCAATACCACAGGTGATGGTGTATGGGGCGACGAAACATTCAATGT
>OBII01000097.1_pt1 | contig 38509 bp, 52 predicted proteins | sample 2433771 | NCBI WGS metagenome assembly OBII01 (sample SAMEA2452127, study PRJEB22498) | human gut metagenome | biome: human feces; feature: human gut; material: feces | place: Australia | collected 2012
CAAATCTACTGGTGTTGCGATTTCCTGCTGCATACTATCCGAATTAATCAAGTTTCTTATCAGGAATCAGAGAATTCTATGATTTAAAAATCTATGAACCCAAAATGACTCAAGATTCTATAGTCAGAGATTTCTATGACTCCTGAAAAATTATTTTTTTATACTAAAGCGCTGGTTTGATGGCCTCAATCCAGGCATCGATACGCTCCTCTGTCTTGTCGTCCTCGTTCACCTCATCGAGTGCGAGTCCCAGGAACTTGTCATCCTCAACAGCCTCACTGTCATCATAGGTGTATCCATCTGTAGAAACACCAGGCAATACGGTAGCACCAGCCTCAACGGCTGCATCATAAAGCTCCTTCATGCCGCCGCAGAATGTATCAGGGTAAGACTCGCTGTCACCGCAACCGAAGAGGGCAACAGTCTTGCCAGCCAAGCCGGCACTCTTCAGCGTCTTCACGCCGTCATACCAGTCATCCTGCATCTCGCCGGCACCCCATGTAGAAGTACCGAGAAGAAGATTCTCATGACTTGCGATAGTAGCGTCATCGATGTTAGCTACATCTACAGCTTCCACGCCCAACTTAGAGGCGATGGTTTCGGCAATCGACTGGCATGAGCCAGTGGAAGAGCCATAAATTACGATAGTTGTTTTCATTTGTCCTTTATCTTTTAGTTACATTTTATTTTCGGGTGCAAAGATACAGCCTTTTCCCTTTATCTGCAATACCTAAAAATGATGGTTTCGGAAAAATACCTAGATATGGGGATAGATAAAAAGTTTTAGGATGGTTTATCCTAAAACTTCCGGAATTTGAGAACTTTTAAGACAATTCATCCTAAAACTTTCTTAAATATTATACTTTTAGGATGATTGAGCCTAAAAAATAGTATCTTTGTACCTAAAATAAAAATATAAATACTTAATTCGATGAAAGATTTTGCAGCAATAGATTTCGAAACGGCCAACCAGCAGCGTACAAGCGTCTGCTCGGTGGGCATCGTGATAGTGAGGGATGGCGAGATAGCAGACAGCTACTACAGCCTCATCAAGCCCGAACCGGAATATTACTCTTATTGGAACACTCGGGTTCACGGTCTGACTCTGGAAGACACGATGAATGCGGATGTCTTCCCGAAAGTTTGGGCAGAGATTGCGCCCAAGATAGAAGGTCTGCCCCTGGTTGCCCACAACGCCCCCTTCGACGAAGGCTGCCTGAAGGCAGTATTCCAGACGTATCAGATGGAATATCCCGACTACGAATTCCACTGCACCTGCCGTGCCTCCCGAAGAAAGCTGGGCACTCTCCTCCCCAACCATCAGCTCCAGACCGTAGCCGCCTATTGCGGTTACGACCTCACCCGGCACCACAATGCCCTGGCTGATGCCGAAGCCTGTGCCTGGATAGCAAGAGAGCTGCTATAAGCCAAATAGAGAAGTTTGTGGTGTTTTTACCACAAATTTCTCGTATTTTTGTAGGAAATTTACCACAAATTTCGTATATTTGCACCAAAAATGCTAAAAAGCATTCAAATAAATGAATTAATAACAGAAGAAATATGGAATTATTGAAGCAATTATCCGACAATCTCATCAAACGTACAGACACCCGATACGTAAGATATATGTATCATCAGATTCCATGGAAGAATCGGATGACAGCCCTTGTGGGACCTCGTGGCGTGGGTAAGACCACACTCCTCTTGCAGTACATCAAGCAGAATCTCAAGTTGAAGGACACCCTATATGTGAGTGCCGAATCCATCTATTTCGCCAATCATACACTCTTTGAAACTGCCATGAAGTTCAATCAACTTGGCGGCAAGCATTTCTTTATCGACGAAATACATAAATATAAAGGATGGGCAACGGAGCTGAAGATGATATACGATAATCTGCCCGACCTGCAAGTAGTGTTTACAGGATCATCAGTGCTTGACATCTATCAGGGAACCGCCGACTTAAGCCGTCGTGTCCTCGTCTATAAAATGCAAGGTCTGTCGTTTAGAGAATATATTGGCATGAAACTAGGAATCGACCTACCAGCCTACACATTGGAGCAAATCGTTAATCATGAGGTAGAGTTGCCGATAGAGATAGACCATCCCCTATCCCTCTTCAACGAATATCTGCGCCAGGGGTACTATCCTTTTTATGAAGACGAGGGCTATAAGATGCGCTTAAACCAGGTAGTAAGCATGACGTTGGAAACCGACATTCCCCAATATGCCAACTACACAGTAACCATATCGAGGAAATTGAAGGAACTGATGCAGGTGCTAGCAGACAGTGTGCCATTCAAGCCTAACATGAGCACCATCGCAACAATCATCAAGGCAGACCGCGGCTTGCTTCCCGACTACTTTGAACTTATGGAAAAGGCAGGTCTCATCGCCCAACTCCACGATTCAACAAAGGGAGTAAGAGGTCTGGGAAAGGTTGAAAAAGTATATCTCGACAATACAAACCTCTCTTTCGCCCTCACATCTGAAACTCCCGATATAGGAAATCAACGTGAGACCTTTTTCTTTAATCAGATGAGAGTGAACCATACCGTTTACAATTCTCCCATCTCTGATTTTCTGATAGACGGCAAGACCTTTGAGATAGGTGGCAAGAAGAAAGGTCAGAAGCAGATAACCGAGGCAGAAGAGGGATATATCGTAAAAGATGATATTGAAACCGGTTTCGGCAATATCATTCCTCTCTGGACATTCGGAATGAATTATTAAATTGTGATTGTTACATAAAGGATTACATTCCCCATCTTTTTGGCACGCAGATTGTGACTATGAATATCGGGTTCGATAATAATAGATATTGCATAGACAGAAATTACAAGGTAGACTTTTAGGTTCGGTTTTTGAAAGTGAATCCTGCTGGCAGTGATGCCGGCAGGATTCTACGCTTTTTCTACGTGAAGTAAAAATGATAAAGGAGGGTAAATTGAAAGCAAAATCCGCAGACGAACTTTTCGATGAGCTATAAAAATCCGTATGGCTATTGATTCCAAAAGAAAAGGTAAAGCTGGAGGAGCTAGAGTTATCACATATACCACATTGGTAGATGAGAATACAGGTGAAGTATGGTTGATAGGATACGTTTTTAGCGATACATTGCGTAGAATTCCTGCACCTTGTTATGGAGCATGCCTCCGTTCATCATCCATTCCTTAAACCTTCTGGCAATATCAAGAATATCTAACTTTTGACAAGCCACAAAGGAATCTAAGATGCATAGCATCATGTCGGTATCATCAGTCCAGTCGCCTCTTTGCCAACGACGACGATGATCATCCTGCACGATTTGTGAATAGTCCTCTATCCCATTAGGATAAAAACGATCCACCTCTTGCTTGGACATAAACTCAGTGCTCAGCCCCAAAGCATCTCCTACAGCTTGTCCAAAGATTGTGCCGAGGAATCTTTCTTTTATAGTTTCATTTTCCATTTTTTATAGTTTATACCTCAGTTCGGGATAAGAAATAGTGCCTAAAAAAGTTGGTAATCTTCGATATTTTTTTTGTATCTTTATAGTTGAGATCCAATCAGTTACAAACATAAAAAGATATCATTATGGAGATTACCAAGAACAAAGTTACAGAATTATTTTTATTATTGATGAATTTTACAAAGTTTTTGATGCAGAAAATGCAGGAAAATTGCTTTTGAGTGAGGATGGAGTAAAGCGCAGACGACGTAAAGCCTCTTTATCTGATAGTGAAATCATGACGATTTGCCTCCTTGCATCATGCAATACGAAAGAAGCGAGGATGGCATAGACTATGTAAATGCCTTTCCTATATCCATTCAGGAGGATGCCGACTTGATGCCACTGATGGAGAGGCTACTAGACAAGCAACTCTCCAGTGCCAAAGTATTCTGTAGCTCTGTCCCCGAGAAACAGTTGAGCCGACTGGTTATCACGGAGAAATACGACATCATACTGCCCGATTATCATAATATGCAAATCAAGATGGAGCCATTGATAAAAGCTGTATTCATCCTCTTCCTGCGCCATGAGGAGGGCATCGTATTCAAGAACCTTTCCGAATATCGAGAAGAGCAACACACCATCTATCTCGCCATTTGCGCCAAGCAGGAAATCCCAGTGCATCTATCTGCAGAGAAGATTCGCCAGAGCATAGATGCCTTGACCAACCCTCTCTCCAATTCCATCAATGAGAAGTGCGCCCGAGTAAGAGCCGCCTTCGTATCCCAGTTTGACGAGTCACTCGCCAAGTACTATTATATAGATGGTAAGACAGGAAACTCTTGGAATGGAAAACTGTTGTCGTACGAGATTAAAATTGTTGTCGTACGACATAAAGGGTAAGAAGTATGGAGCACATCATAACTTGGTACAATATACCTATTCAGTATACCAGATGCCTTCAATCTTTCGTATACATCCCTAGCATTCAGTCCTAATCGACGAGACAAGTTACCAATGCAATACGTTGCGAAAACTACTGTATCTTTATCCATACATCAATTGCTTTTTTGTCATTATCGATTGCAAAAATAGGCTCAGGGGAAAATACAAACTATACTACTCATGCATGGTTGCATAGGCTAGTTTCTGCAGAATTCGCCCTTTCCCATATAAGTTGCGGATTTGAGGTATACAAAAGTTCTAACTTATGAAATCTAAAACTAACTTTTTCTTATATATAAATATGTGTAACTAAAAAATCGACTAAAATTCTAACATAAAAATGCCATAAATATACATTATTTTCGGGCTTTAACAAAAATAATCATCAAAAATGTAGAGATTAAATAGATTTTTTTGTATATTTGCACTATCAAGTGAATTGTAAAATTATGAATAACGACTGGACATCAGTGTTAGAAGTAAAGTTTATATCACCTATGAACTTCAAGTTACTCCATGTAGTATGCTCTATGTGGTGTCCCCTAGGAATGTGCTATGGAAATAGGTCCAAATGATGAAGCATGGTATGCCATGAGAGTTACTTATGGTAGAGAACTTAAAATTCAAGAAGCTATGAATGGAAAGTTCGAAACCTTCATACCCAAATGCTATAAAACAGTAGAGCGTTTTGGAAAAAGACACTATGAGCTTACATCCTGCATTTCAAATCTCCTATTTGTTTACGGAAGCAGAAATCAAATAGAAGAAGAAAGACAAAAACATATAGAAATAAAAGATGATAAAAAATATCATCAACTCAATTTCATAAAAAATCATGAAAATGAAATAATTAAAGTACAAAATAAACAAATGGAAGACTTTATCCGTGTTAGTAATCTCCCAGCAGAAGAACTCATACCTTTAGATATTAGAGAGGGAGAATCATTAACAGGACAAAGAGTAAAAGTCATAGACGGTCCATTAGTTGGCATTGAAGGATTTATCAAAAGAATAGAAGGAAATAAAAGAGTTGTTGTAACGATTGATGGTATCTTAGCAACTGCATTAAAATTCATATCACCATCATTATTAACAAAAATTTAGCTGTCAATATGATAGAAAGCTCATTATTTACTCTCTATTCTTTAAAACAATATATTAAGTTATGGGATTCAAAGGGAATTTTTCTAAATATCAAAGCAAACGTTTGGCAGGCACTGTCCTTTGGTCATTCACATTGAAATGTACCAATCTCATGTTTGGGGAAACCATTGACATTGGACTGTTTCCATCTGATGGCTCGCAGCCCTGGTACCAACGTAACATCAAATTCAAAGCCGGTCAACAAATAATTGTCAACCATGATACTTTCGATTGGATATGGTATCAGGGCGATTATCTTGCCATTATAGACAAGAATAACAAGATTATTGAGAAATGGGTCTTTCAAATGAAGGAATATGGTCCCGGCGAATGTCCCGAATGCCATGGCACACATAAATGCAAAAAATGCCATGGAGAGGGATTTATATATCCGCCAGGAAGAACTTGGGAATTTAAAACATGCCCTCAATGTGGAGGCACAGGAATATGCCAGACATGCGACATTCCTAGAAGAGGTTTCAAATTAGGAGGAGCACCTACAGGACTACATCCATTTTAATGCTACATGAATTATGAGCTTTAGAGGAAAATTCAATTGGTTCCAAAGCATTCGCCAAGGAGGGAAAAAAGCAATTTCATTCACCTTGACATGCAGTAATATGTTCCAAACCGAAACTTTCGATGCTGTCATCATTGATGGAACTGGACAAAACAACCCAATGTTCTTTCACCAAGAACGATTAGCAGCAGGTAAGTCGTTTAGATTTGACATTGACAGTGTGGGATGGGACTGGTGCCAAGGCGACATTTTTGCCATATTAAATAAGAAAGGAGAAATCGACAAGAGTAACCAATGGAAACTCAACATCAATGTACCTGCACCAGGAGAATGCAAAGAATGTCATGGAACTCATAAATGCAAATACTGCAATGGCACTGGAATTATCACAAATTCCAATACCCATGACGTAACAGCATGTACGAATTGCTATGGAACTGGTATTTGCCAAAACTGCTATGTTCCTGTCAGAATGACTAACACTATGGGAATGGGACAGCAAACAGCAGGAATGGGGAGCATCTACAATGCCGCCAACATGCCTACTCCCAGCATTACCAAGCAAAGGAAAATTGAGACATTGCGACAAAGGATCCAAGAACTGCAAATGAAAGTAGAAAGGGCTGATTGGGATGAGAAGGTAATGAAATTGCGAGGAACTGACATTACCTCACGCCATAACTACATGTCGCAAGTGAGCCTCAAATACCAATACGAAAAGCAACTGACCAATCTGCAATATGAATTGCAGCAGTTGGAAAATACGCTCTAAAGAACATTACTTATGACGCAAGAAGATTATCTACATAAGCTTTACGCTCAGAAATATCCTTACTTAGAAGGATTCAGAACATCCATGAAGCAACTTTTGAGATATGGATTGAGCGATGATGACTGCATCAAAGGTATAGAATCAGCGTGTGATTTTTTCGAGATACCAATGCCAGCTTTGATTGCAGATTTGACAAGTCATCCCAATGGACAAACAATGTTTTTGAATCGCAACCCAGGATCATTTCTGGATGACATCATCTGCTATGATCTAGAGCAACTGTTAGGAATGGGAATCAAAAACGAATATGCTTTCACCCTAGTCATGACACACGAATGTGGACATCGTGTTATGCAAAATTCTCAAATGCCAGGTTTAGCGAATGGTCAATGGGAACAGGAGCTAGTAGCAGATTTCTTTATGGGAGTTCGCGCAGGCGTTGAGGGTTTTCCACACGCTGCACTTGATGTTGTCAGGAGAGGTTTAATGAACACCCCAGGCGGACAAAGCCATCCTACAGGGGCTTTGAGGAACGCCATTATCTCCTATGGATATACTTACGTGGGCAACATGGACCTCATCCATCACCGAAAACAGCCTATCCAAGCATATCTACAGATATTTGAGAATTGGAGGCAAAAACATCAAGAAGATATAAGATTGGCACAAGTGCCATTTTATGGGCAGTAAAGACGAAGGGAAAACAATTTTATGTAAGAGATTTATTCAATACTCAACTAATTCTTAGCTTGCCTTCAAGGGGGTATATGATTTTTTACAAGAAAGATCGATTTCTGCAAAAAATCACTCTATTCAAATAGACAGAACATAAAAATCAATGATTATGAAAGAAATTAATCCTATAAAAGAGTTAATTAGATTGTTTAATAATATCGATTATCAGCGCATAGCAAACCAAGCTGGCATCATTTTTAATCACATCAGAAAGCAAGCTGCGAATGGGACAAAAGAAACAACAAAAATGATGCTTGAACTATATTATGTGATGTTAAGCGACAATACATCAAAGTTTAACAAACTCATCATTGGCGCAGCACTCGCATACCAATTTCTACCCAATGACTTTTTGTCAAAAGAGGACTATGGTATATTGGGCTACCTTGACAATGCGACTATTCTGTACGTTGCATACAAGAGAACTAAAAAGTGCGTAACTCCAGAAATTTCTAAGAAAGTTGAAGAAACTATGAGTTCTTGGATTAATACCGCAGAGAATTTCACTATTCTAAAGCCAGAGAATGAAAGAGTTTAACTATAGAAAAAGACAATATGAACAACATTTTATGGTATCAACCAGCCAAACTATCCGATAAAGATATAGTCATCAAAAATGGCATTATCCTAGAAGAAGGAACAGAACGCTTCGAGGCATTTCAAAACCTGAAAAAGGTATCAGAGAAAGCTATCGGTAAAGAACGTCCATGGCATGGAAAAATTGGTAACTATTATTTCATCAAGGGCAATTTTGAAGAAAAAGATGAGCGAGGCAGACATCTCAGTTTTCTATTTATCTCTGATGCACCAAATGGTAAACAAGCTTTTTTTGATACTTTGAAGAAGATTAACAAACAAGTAAATGAGAAAACAGTGATATGCATAGCTTCGCAAAAAGGTTTAATTCCCAAGCAAATTTTGCTTGGTTGCGTAGGATTTGTCATACTATTATTGTTAATATATCTCATTAAAATACTAAATTAGACTATTATGGGATTTTTCGATAGACTCAAAAAAAGAATTACCTCTTTGGATAGCAAGGAACTCGCTTTAATGTGTTTGAATCCTATTCAAGGTGGCATTTTTCTCTTTGCAAAAGAACTGTACTGTACCATTACAGCAAAAACTAAACGCATTATAATACTAGGGGCAAAAGGTTCAGGAAAGACAACATTATGGAATCAACTACAGAATAAAATTCCTACTTCTTCTCCTGACCCTACAGATATTTCCAATATTGAAAGTTTCAGAATTGCAGCTAATGGGAGAACTGTAAAAGTCCCATCAACAAAGGATATAGGCGGTGGAAACGATTGGGTGAGCAGTTATGAAAACATCATCAACAAAGATGGTACTTACATCTATTATCTTGTTGATTTGTTAAATTTGCATGAAAAGCAAATGGCACTAGAGATCAGAGCGCGGCTAATGAAAATTTCATCTATCATTAAAGACAAGAAATTAACGGACTGCGGATGTAAAATTCTTCTCACCAATAAGGACACATATGACAAGAAACTCAAAGCAAAATTTGGTTCACCATTAAAGCATGCTATAAACATGTTAGAACTAAATAAGCTTGATAAGAAAAACCTTGCATTTACCATTAACAATATGATGATGCCTGTGGAACTAACAGATTCAGCTGACATTGAAGAAATCAAAAAAGAAATCACATCCAATTAAAAAGCATAAACAATGGGAAATACAAAAATGAAACCAGAGCTATTAATTGTAACAAATGAAGAACTTACTTATGGAATGGAAAATGGTTACTACCCTGATTTTTCACAAAATATCAAGAATGGTAATCTAAGTGTTTTATCACTAGATGAAGCCAGAAACGAAAACCTTTCCAAACGCCCATTAGGTAATGGAATGGACTTCTATGTATACAATCCTTATAACAATCAATACGTTTGCATGTGGGACTCAGATATTCTTAATAAGTTTGTTAGTGACAAAAGCTATGCCATTAAAGAGGCACTAGTGAGAATGGGAGCCAAGGATATCATTCTCAAAGAAGATATGAGCGATAGTGATAACACACATTACAACATTCAAAACAAAGCATCATTACAACTAGCCAATGCAGATGTCTCAATTGATTATGAATCTAGCTCTTCCGTGAACCTAAAGAGCTGCATTGAGAGCCACGATATTAATCGTAAGCCTAAAGAATACCAAAAGGTGAAAGACTTCATGATCAAACATGGTCTGCGAGGAGATACAAAACTTAATCTACTATTAGAACGCTTAAAGGAAGATGGTCAGTTATCTGGTACTGAGAAATACGAGGTTACTTACCTAAGCGAAATTAAGAGTGCATTGAATATTGCAGCCAATATAAACTATCAATTATTCAATGACACATTGGATTTTTCAAAAACACATAACCATGTCCATACAATCTCTAAGACATTGGAAATCAACTTTGGGTAGCCACCTACACAAAATATAATTTTTGCATGAATAATAAAGATTAAATAAAAAAGCAATGGAAGAAGTTTTCTACATAGACGAGAAGACTAAAACAGCAATCGCTAACTTGATTGTTAATTTAATCAATGCAGATGGTATTGTTTATAAATCTGAAATGGATAGTTTGAGAGTTATAAAACATAAGTATAATTTAACATCCACCCATTTTAAGAATGTAAACACTATGACTTTAGCTGCTGCGATAAACCAAATCATTACAGTAGTAAAAAGGGAGAAATCTTTAAATCTGTATCAAAACATTAACAAGGATTTGGTTACCATAGCTGGCGTTGACGGAAGTATATCACCAGATGAAGCCATGATATGCCTAGCATTAAGATATGCATTTGACTTTCCAAATGCTCACATCTTTGAATATAAATATAACAGTTTGAAATTTGCGAAAAAAGAAATTATATTTATCGAAGATAGCAAAAACGAAAAGCTAGAAGAGGAAAGCAGCAAATATTATGACAGTTTAAATAGCCTACTAGAAATATATGGTTTCAACTATATCTTTATTCCAAACATACAAAAGGAATTTGGAAAAGAAGAAGCAAAGGACTTTTTTGAAGATATTCTCGAATACCTATATCCAAATAGGACAAGCGATAATGTCATTGACCAATTAATGCTAAAGCTAATAGATGAAAAATTACTCTATGATTTTAGTGACCAAATCATGAGAGAGGGTGCAGGAATACAAAGTTTCTCTCCCTCATTATTGATAAAAATTAATGAATCCACTGTGTATTCTACTAAAAGCAAAGCACAACAGAAATATTTCAACTTATTACAATTGCCAATACGCACCGGATATAGAATACAGGATACTGTACAAAATTTCATTCGTAAGTATCGCAGTTTGGTTGGCCCTGTTCATTCATATCACAATTATGACTCAGAAGTAAAATTCAATATCAGAAGTTTTCAAAGAACACTGCTTGACTATTGTTTTGCCATGGACAAAGAATACGAACAAGTAAATGCTATTTTCTTGAAGAAAGGAAAACAAAAGTGTTTTTTAAAATTTGGATCTCTTAAAGAGGCAAAGTTGTCGGTACAAGAACAGATATACTATTTACTTATCTGTTATTTATGCGAAACTGCTAAACCTCCACTCAAAGATGGCATAAAAGATGGAGCTACATACATTCTTCATAAAAAAATATTTGATGCAATGGCACAAGCAGTGGGAATGTTCGAAGAATTCACCTATTCTTTTTTATACAAAAATTACACTAAAATCTCAAACAAAATTAATAAAGCATTTCCTAATGAAAGCAATTCACTTTTATACAAAATCAATAAAAATAAACAAACGAAAGAATATACTATTGGCATGAAACTAGTAATAACAATAAACATTAACAATAAAAGTTATAATCTTGTAGAATGGATCAATAGCTTATTAAAGAAACATTAGAACCTCAGTAAAGCAGTCTTGCATAATCCTCCGAAAACTTGTAGAGCTTTAAAATTTCACAAGGTTTTCGGAGGATTTCAAATTAAATCAAACTAAACCTTTTACCTTCAAAAGATGAGGAAAAAATATGCCATATCTTTTGAGTAATCATTATAATACTCATGGATATGCAGCAAAAAGCATGTCAACCATTTGAGAAAATCCACATCATCCAATAGACAACAGCCAATCATAGTGTATATGATTGTGACTTCTTTGCCGCATTATAGTTTACAGAGCATATAGTTCTCCAGACCTATAACCAACAGACTCACGCCATACTCTATAGAATTGTAGGCTATGCCCCAGCGTTCATCCTTGATGTAACACGCCAATCGTTTGATTATTTTCAGAAGATAATTCAAGAACTTTCCTGTTGTTTTTTTGGAAGAGCCTTTTGAAGTTTTGTCATAAGTTACATCATACCAAATACTTGTGAGGAACTAATTTCTATGGCATAAGGAAATTTTCCAAATATTATCAAGCAGAATACACAAAGCATAATCCACTGGTTAACAATAGATTAAAGTTATCTTCAAAAAAATAATCGAAAATTAGAAACAAAAAAAATCCACATGAAGCTCAAAACGAAAAAAACTCCTACCTTTGCAGCAGAATTAAATAACTGAGTGTTTAACAATTAAAGTTTATAATTATGAGACGAGCACCAAAACATGGAAGTATAACTTATAACGCTATTACTGGCACAATGGGTGCCACAATAGGAATGTCATCTGGAGCAGCCCTCTCCTCAATGGGAGCAAGTTCTGTTGGTTCATCGATAACTAACATGAGCAATAATGCTGTCAACGCATTTTCCAATTCACTGAACTCTACATCCGCCTCTATTGGAGGGTCTATTGCTGGTATTGGCGGAATGGCAACGGGTGTAGGTCTTACTAGTGTTGGCTCAGGACTTGCAACCGTAGGTACTGGTATTACATCATTAGGTGCATCAGCAGCATCCACAGTAGGAGCACTAGCATCTGGAGCTGCAGCAGTAGGCACTGCTGTGGGATCAGCCGTTGTCGCTACAGCAACAGTTCTAGCACCAATCGCAATTGTAGGAGCTGTCGGATATGGACTATATAAATTATTTGATTAACATGGATAAATACGACAAGTTTGAGGTATTCATTAGAAACATCATAGAAACAGCTAATAAAGAGTACTTCATTAAACATAAAGAACCCATATATAAACTATTTAATATTGAACAAAATGCATACAATTTAACACTATCAATCATCTCCAATAACTGGAATTGTTTTTCGGCATTAGCGGTGATTATGTCACTAACAACAGTATCTGCATACTGTAAAGTTGACAAGATATTCGAATCATTTTCTACCACAGAATTCCATCTTCTCAAAGAAGACGAGTGGCGAATGGTTTTACTATCGCTATGTAAAAACAATGCTTTTGTTTTAGCTATAAAAAAAATTGGAGAACAAACGATGGAAGAATTCAACAATCACATTAACGAAAAGTCTTATTTAGACGTTTTGACTAAAAAAAAAGTTGAACTTTTAATCGCTTCTGCAAGATAAATTTATATAATACAAACCTTTAAAGATTAGACAATTATGATTTTAGAACTATTAGTTATCAAAGGGGCATGTGGCCTAGCCCATTGGGGTATAGCTCACGTATCTGGAGCAATAGCTGCCCATGCCGCACAAGCAGTTGCTAGCATGACTCTTCAACAAATAGCTGCAGCTGCTGTCACTACAAGCTTGGCTGCCGGTTGTGTACTTTGGACCGTTGACAGAGTTAACAACATCAAAAACGGAATCAACGCATTCGAAAACGGTAAGTATTTAAAAGCAATAAAAGAATTTGGATTATTTTTAAACTCAACAAATTTGGATATTAAATTCTTACCTGATGCTATATCCGATAATCTTGATAAATTCAACTTAAACTCCGATAAAGCTAAAGCAGTAACCAACTTTATTAGAAATAATGAAGTATCTATTGCCAAATACATTACAAAGTTGCAATAACCGTTGCCCAGAAGCCTCCTCTTCAGAACATTATTATGTTTCTTGGGCTTACGCTCAAGAAACATAATAATGTTCTGAAGACAATATGTCTCATTATGAAAAATCGTATATAGATTCTTTCATTTCCAGAATAGTTCATTTTAAATTAAATAACATTGAAATTAACAATAATAAATTTACAGCTATGAATCCGTTAAATATTATATTCAAAGTCGCTTCACTCTATGTAGCCATAACAAAGAAAAGTTCTTTCAATAAACTGGCTAAAATTGAAGTCTCAACAGCACTAAACCTTTTACAAGAGACTGCTATAGAAAAGGACCCTTCAAAAGGTTATAATCGTATTTTAACTCATTTAGAAACAGCATATCAAATACAGTATGAGTCTTGTGGGAAATGCCATTTTTGGGAAAATCATGATAGTATTATTTGGAAGCAATATTCTGACTTGAACAGAATTTGCCTAATGAGAGTTCTATTCCAATATTTAATGGGAAATACAGAAGCTGCAAAACATATATTGTTGAATAATTTTTCCAACGAAGGTGATTGGAATGTACTAGATTCAAACATAGCACATACTATTGATTTTGAAAATACGCGTTCATTCATACAAATGATACTTGGTAATGATTTTGAGAATTTCAACAAGTCTATAATCGAGGTATCTGAGGACAGATTTTACGCTATGGAATACTATTTCCAATATAGAAATGATTTAGATATACTCGAAGCTCATTTGCTTTAAAATGCTCGATAATAAGAATCGTTTCTAAAATTCTGATAGAAACATCGTAATTTCTTCTCTCTTATAATCAGAACCAAACAGGTTCAATGAAATTTAGAGTAACAACAATTTAAAAGTATAAGACTATGCTTAAAGAGATTCAAGGACTCAAATGTCCAAATCACGATTTGATTCGTGACAATTACTATTTCAGATACCAAGAGGCTTACCCAGGTGCAAGACCTCTCAATAGTACTCGCTGTATGAGATGTGGTTATACCATGTCCTTGCATAAAGTGGGAAGATAAAAAGAAAGACAATTTATGACACCACTCTATTCGCTTAGAAAAATCTCAGAAGAAGATATATTATTTCTCTTTGAACTTTACCATTGTCCTGAGATTACAAAATACATGAGTCATCCTTTTCAAACCATAAAGGATGCCAAGGATTATTATGACTTCATCTCTGGAGTAAATGAAGAAGGAAGTGAACCAGGAAAGGTATATGTCATTCAAATGAGCAATAATGAGTCTATAGGCATTGTAGGTCTTGACTACATATTAGGTCCTACTGCCTATCTTACTTTTGCTTTGAAACCAGAATATTGGCATAAAGGAATCATGCTGAAAGTCCTCGATGATTTTCTTAAAAGACATACGAAGCTGTATAAGAATATCATTGTAAGGGTCAGAGATGACAACACCCCTGCGCTAAAGCTATTAAGTAAGCTCTCATATAGTTTACAAATTGAACTGCTGAAAAGCAGCAACTATTAGGCATAAGATGTAGAACGTTTAAAAAAGACATTATGGCAAATTCCATTTTCAATAACCCTGCATTCAACTTTTTTGGAAGACCCTCTATGGATGACTTCCTAAAAAAATGCAACTCTCGCTTCCAACGATTTGGATTAAGCGAGGCAGACATCAATGATGCCATCAAATCTGCCTGTGACTTCTTCAACATTCCTATGCCAAGGATGATTCAAGACCTCACAAACGTAAAAGATGGACAGACCATGTTCGTAAACTGGGATAGAGGAAGCTACTATGATGACATTCTATGCTATAATATGCAGCAGATTTTCTGATGGGTTGCAGAGCTGGCCTTTGGAACATGGATGACTCAAAAGTATGCCAAGGGCTCATTCTAACTGATGGCTCGCCATCCCACCCAGAAGGAACACTCAGAGTATTATTCATCCGAAGAGGAAAATATATCGCTCAATCCATGAGAGACCAAGGCATTCCTTTGACCATCCAAAACCTCATCAATGAGTTTATGGCTTACCGTCAAGAAATGCTTTCAGACATCCTTCATTATGAAAGAAAATACTAAAAGTTCTAAAAAAATATCAGAATCTTGATAGATTTCTGAAAATGTCTCCTCATTTGTATATGTAAACATTAAAACAAATGAACAATGAATATGCAAGGATTGATTAACAAAGATCTCCTTTTGGAGAAGTTGAAAGAGTGGGCAGTAAAGGTTGGACGTATCAGTACACGCCCTGCCCTACTACTATACTATGTGATGGTAAGCAAAGAGACACCAAAATCTGATAAGTTTCTGATTTTGTCAGCATTGTCATACTTGGTTCTCCCGATAGACCTGATTTCCGCAAAACGCCTTCCTATCATAGGATGGCTAGACGAAGCAGTCTCTCTTACTGTTGCCTACCAAAAGGTAAGTAAGTATATCACACCTGCCATAGAAAGAAAGGTGGACGATATTTTAGACAAGTGGTTTCCAACATACACTCCATACATAGAGGTGGTTGAATAAATTCCTGATAAACATGGTCAAAACCACTAAGCGTTAAGAGAAAATAACCAAAATAACTTTTGAAGGACGGAATACAGCCTATAGCTTGATTCCGTTCTTCTGTTTAAAAAAGCTTGAGACATTTTAAGACAGAAATTCTAAAATATCTCCTCCCTTCTTATATAACCATTAAAGTAGAAGCAAATGGAAAAGAATTACGAACATATCATCAGCCAAGCCATTGAGCATATCATGGAGGTAATGAAGCCAAGGGTTTCTCCTGAGGAACTTCATCAAATAGAGTATGCCTTTCAAATCGCAAAGGAAGGACATAGCAAGCAACAAAGAAAGAGTGGAGAACCTTATATCCTCCACCCTCTTGCCGTGGCACGCATCGTTGCCGAGGATATGCAACTTGGCACCAGTGCCGTTATTGCCGCCCTACTGCATGATCTGGTGGAAGACACTGAGTACAAGATTGACTTCGTGGAAAGGGAGTTTGGAACCGATGTGGCATACCTTGTAAAGGTGGTTACCAAGCAAAAGAAGGAACACTATGAGTTTACCAAGCAAGTGGATAACTTCAAGCAGATGCTTGACTCGGTGAACTATGACATTCGTGCCTTATTGGTAAAACTGGCAGACCGTCTTCACAATATGAGAACCTTGGCCAGCATGAAGCCAGAGAAACAACTGAAAATTGCCGGCGAGACCGACTTCTTCTATGGCCCTCTTGCTAACAGACTGGGCTTCTACTGGATCAAGACTGAACTTGAAAACCTCAGTTTCCAGTATCGCTGCCCACAAGAATATAGCCATTTGCAGGAAATGCTAGAAAAAGACAAGTCTAATAACGAGTCTTCTCTTAGCACTTTCACAAGCGAAATCAAACAGCTCCTAAATGAGAATCAGTTTGAGGCAAAGATAGAAGTAAAATATCGTATGCCTTATAGTATCTGGCGCAAGATGGTCAAGGAAAAGATTGACTTCCAACACGTATCGAATCGTCATTATGTCAAGATTATCTTCCCTGACAGTCAAAAGCGAACGGAAAAGAACACATGCCTCTATCTGTATTCGCTTTTGACTGACAGATTCAAGGAAAAGCCGGGAAGTGTGATGAACTATGTGGATTCCCCAAAAGAGAATGGCTACCAAAGCTTCCATATCAAGCTGCTCTCTGAACACGGAAAATGGGAGGAGATTCATATTTGTAGCGAACGTATGGTCAGAAATTCCCAGCTTGGCTGTATGTCCACACAATCTGCTGGCAATATCAAGAACTGGCTCAAAAAGTTCAAGGAAGTACTTCAAGACATATCCTACCATGGATTCCAAGATGGCTATATTGACAACGTGGTCAGTTCATTCTATAATGATGACATCATGGTGTTCACCCCACAAGGCAAGCCAGTCATCTTACCAAAGCGTGCCACAGCACTTGACTTTGCCTTTGAGATTCATAGCAAACTGGGACTCCACGCCAAGTATGCCCGAATCAATGGAAAATTATGCTCCATCAAAACCGTGCTTCATCGTGGTGATTGCATAGAGATTGGTTCTGAGGACAAGGTACACCCAGAAGCAGACTGGCTGAACCAGGTCCTTACTTACAAGGCTAAGAGACATCTGAGCTCTTACCTTGCCAAACAACCAGTTACTGCTTTCCACAGATGTGAGCATTGTAAGCCGATACCAGGAGAAGAGGTCATAGGCTTTAAGGAACCGGATGGCAGCATCAGCATCCATAAGCGTAACTGCCCAGATGCCATCAGTCTTGCCTCGCAGTATGGTGACAGTATCGTATCCGTTGATTTCCACGAGGAAGAAAACGTGCTCTACCCTGTTTCTATCCATGTGAAGGCTATTGACAGATACCACCTGCTGAGTGACATCATCGACTGTATCACCAATAAACTGGGACTTTCCATAGATAGCCTACACACTATAACGATTGACTTCATCGTGGACTGTACCATCAAGTTTGCCATCCACTCATTCGGGGAACTGCAAAGTATCACATCACACCTATATCATATAGAGGGCGTGGAAGAGGTATATAACGAAGACTTGCAATAAGAAAGATAGCTAAAACAATAAAAGGAACAAAAACTCCGTTAAAATGATTTAAACGGGACTAAAAAGGATTTAAACTAAAGAAAAAAGGGGAAATAATTTGATGTTTCAGATTTTTCCCCTTACTTTTGTACCCAGAAAGCAAACAGGTACCTGCATTTCTAAAAGGTGATCAACTCACTAACAAAGTATGTCAAACTTAAAAAGAAAGGAATCTATGATGAAGACGATTTTCAACAAAACAACCATGCTGATAGTGACTGTGCTCATGGCAATCTTTAGTGCTTGCACAAATCATAGCCCAGCAAATCATAATTCTATAAAAGAATCCATGTGGGGAAATGACCCTAAGAATGCAGAAAAGGTATATAGCCTACCTCAAAAATCCGCAAATCAAGATTTTGAGCTAGCAAGCTATAAAAATCCAGACGGCAGCACCACTTATAACATTTCTCACTCAACTTTTGCCATGACAGAGTTTTACTGCCTCTATTCTCCAGCAGGCAATCTCAGACTCATGGCAGCAGGAGCCAGCGAGATGGCAGATGTTTATGGCTATCTGCTATCCTATAATTCAAAAGGTCAGATAGACTCCATATCAGTGCTAAAACCGCTGGGCGATATAGTTGCAGAGGGTATGTCAAAACTCACTGTCAAATCTGCTCATGATTTGTTCCAACAATGGATTCAAAACAAAAACAGCATCCAATATAACTTTCCTATACAAAGGGATTCCGTAGGCAGAGTGTTAGCCATAGGTAAAATAACCATCAAGGATGGCTATAAAGCTAAACTTTACATCAAAGAGTGGGGTCCATTCTGGACAAGTGACATTAGAGGCGGTGAGCTGGGCATTTTTGTTCTTCAAGAATACCAAGGTGACAAAAGCGGCAGCTATGTCAACTATCTCTACCAAAATGACCATCTTGTAGCGGAACTTGCCTATTGGAAGGGAACCTTCATCAAGGCAAGAACCTATAACCATGATGGCTGTATGGTTCATCAATATAACGATAGAAACATCAATATTGAAGACCAGACATTCCAAGATTGGGAAGAAGAGACAAAATGGTACGTGGATTAAAAACGGATGATATGAAAAAGCCAAGCCAAGAAGAGTATGCTGCCATGTCACCAGAAGAGAAGAACTACTGGTTCATCATGGTTCAACGAATGCACCAAACCATGTGGGGAATCAATCCGCACATGGCAGAGTGGTATGACCAAGAAACGGTGGAAGCCACTGTAAGGGAAATCGTTTCTTTCTTCGGTCTGCCAATGCCGAAGATGCAGGAAGTAGAAAATACCGTGGCCAAAATCTCCACAAACGAAGACTCCCAAGAAACAGAACTCTTCTATAACCTCAAACAGATGCAAGACAAAAGTCTCAATAACACGGATGCCCTTAAACTTTGCATTGCCCATGAGCTATGCCATCAAGCCCTGAGGGATACGATGTTCTGGATATTTCCCAATGAACTGTGGATCCAGGAACTCGCCTGTGACATCGTAGCTGGTGCTTATGCAGAAAAATACTTCCTGGCAACAAACAAGTATAAATGGGTGATAAACATGAAGGATGCCACACCCACCCATCCAGAAGGTAAACTTAGGATACTGGCAGTGGACTATGGAAGAGAGAATTACCTGCAAGTAATGTCTGAAGGAGACACTCCCCTACTTGACAGAATCCTCAGCTTAGTTTCACCATTTGTATATGAACATATGTTAGAACTGGCCAAGAGTTGGGAAATGGTTCAGGATTTGGACTGGGAAAAGACATTCTTCAATCCACCTCCTCCAAAACCACTCGATATAGACAGCCTCCCAGATACCAATCTCATCAAACAGGCTGTATTAAGACATAGAGCACAACTAAAAGAAAAGGAGAAGTAACATGAAAATTATCAATAACAACCCAAAATATGAACCAGCCATCGGCAAGTTCGCACAAATAGGCCATCAGCTTTCCTTTTTGGAAGTGGATTGCCTTTACCTCATGCCATCTGTCAGTGATGAAATTAGCCAAGAAATCAAAACTGCCTTTCAAAATCAGATGAAAGGAGCTGAAATCAATGGCGAATTCATGGGCAACTACAGCAGTATGCCCCTTCAGGAGATCCCCTATTTAGAGGATAAAGACCTAAGAGAGAGCTTCACCAAAGAAGAATATAATGCCATTATGCCTTTGAGTTTTAGTAATGAAAATGAAACCCAATGTCTTTTGGTAAAACTGACGGAGAAAAACATACCTCAGCAAGTGAGCATGATTTTCTACACCGTAGAACGTTATAGCAAGCTTCAAGCTGAGGAAATCCTTCATCAAAAGCTACTGGATAAGCCAGAAGAGTTCAAAAAATGGTTGGAGCCACTTTTGTCAGTTAAAACTTTCATCAAGAACTTTATCACCAGTAAAGTTCACTCTCTATTCAATCCAACCCTAAATCTCATAGCTCAGCCAAAAGCTCTCAAAGAGATTTTAGGCATTACTGGAGACATCCTTGACTTCCACCAAAAGCATGAAATTCTCAACCGCATCGTGGAGAACGTGAATAAGGTTCGTAAAACAGGAGATAAAAAAGCTGACGCAGAACTTACCTACCTCATCAATAGCATCCCAACAGAGTATATCATAGAGATGCTAAAGAACCTAACGCCAAGTCAATTGAAAAAGGCTACTTCCTACTTGGATCCAAACGTGTATGCCGAGAAATCACGCTTGCGCTTTGAGATTCGTAACCCTAAGGAGGTAAAAGGATACACACTTCCCACAAACAAAAAGATCAAAAACATTGGCACCTACCAGTTGTTCATCTATAAGGGTGATTACTTCAAGGCTGTGAATTTCAACTATAAAGCATCCTTCATTGTATATCTCATCTATATGATCGATAAATACAAGAAAAGAGAGGACATCGACCCAATTGATATGTTAGAGAAGAAATGGGAGGATGAGTATCTCAGACTCTTCAACATCGTATATCCCAATCATACGGATGAAGCCAAGAGCACTTACCTGACTTTGTGCTCTGAGTTTAAGGAGAACAGCAAGGAAAGGAAGAAGAAACGCCTTAGTGACTGCTATGCAGACATCAAGGTGTGCGTGGGAAGCTCCTGCGAGGAACTTGGAGAAATCTTCAACCCTCATATCATAGAGAATGCAGGTGACCACCTCTCCACCAAGGCGTATAACATCTACATTCCCTACCAGTTGCTTTAAAAGCGATGAAAAAATCAAGTTAAAAAGTGTTTCATTAAGCAACAATATAAATCATAGCTAACTGAATTACAATAAGATAGCAAAATAGAGCAAAAACGCTTTTTGCGGATTCCGCAAAAATACATATTTCGTTAAAAAGTGCCGAACTTTGTACCAAAATTACGAAGTTCGGCACTTCTTTTTTCAAACATTAAATACGACGAAATATGGAACAGATTAACTTACTATCAAAGGCAAAGGAGTTTATCTCCAATGCTTCCAGAACAGAGGTAACCATCACAGAAGAACAACTCAAAGCTTCTGTAAAGATGCTCTCTGAGCCTATCATTCTTGAGATCAAGGCCCAGAAAAAGACCATGGTCTGTACTGAAGATGAATTGTTAGCTCTTGCTACCAAGCATATCATAAAGAATATAGACAAGACTAAGTACAGCTGCGACTATACCATCCTATCTACCGGCCAAATCATGCTTCGAAAATTTCTCTGGGATACTGTCAATAAGGCAGAAGGAGAGTATATCCAAAACAAGCTCATGGAAGATGACCAGCAATTTGCCGAGGATTTCTTCTACGGCATAAATCCCAGTAATGTCAACATAGCACGCCTTCGCAATAGACTCATCAGAGAGATTACCTCGTCTTACGGGGTAAACCTCACTCATGAGGAAGTGAGTACCATCATTTATACTCATCTTTGGGAGGATGGAGCATGGAACAAATTGAAGAGCTTCAAGAAGGAGGGTAGCATCTATTGCTGGATTGAAACCCAAGCAAGACATGAGATCATACATCAGCTCCAAAGCCAGCACAGAATTCCTATGGTAAGAAAGCGTACCGTGGGGAATACACGCATATCCATGCGCAAACTTACCAAGGAAAGAATGGGATACATCCTTGACTATGAGACGCTGCCAAAGACCACTTATCATATCATCAAGGATCTCTACTTTGACAAGAAAAGCCCTCAGGAAATCATGACACATCATCATTGGGATGAGACTACCTATAAGAAACAGGAGCAAAAAGCCATGTTCGACCTAAAGGATACGCTTCTACGCTCAGCTGAGAACTATGATGATGTACTAAAGGATAAATTGGTTCTTAATGAGCCTGTTTCCTTGGATGAAGCTCAAGCAAACGGTAATCAGATAAGCTACAATCCAAACACTCCTATCATGGAGGAAGTCTTTGGCTTGGGACTCAACCAAGATGAGGTGAATGACAAAGCCCTTCAGACCTTGCACTTGATTGCAGAAAAAGTGAAATGCAGTGAACGAGACCGTTATATTTGGGAATGCCGTTTCTATGACAACGAGTCACCAGAAAAACTCGCCAAGGAATTTGGTATGACAAGAAAGAACGTAGATCACATCTACTCCAAAGTCAATAAAGAGTTCAAGAAGGCTGCTAAGGAGTGGTACAACAAGGTAAACAGAGTAAAAAAGTCATTACTGGCCAAATCTATATAAACGAAGAATATGATACTTAGTATTCCATCACTTATCAATGGTTACGAGATAACGGAGTGTACCAGGTCAGATGCTGCCGGCCTCTGTGAAACCTACATAGGCAAAAGCAAACAGCAACAGCCTGTAATCATGGTGGCATATAATATGAAGGCTATTGAAAGAAGCAGCTTCAATGCAGCTTACTTTCGGGAGCTTTCATGGCATCAACATTTATGCACTCCGTCCTTTCTACCTCTTCTTGACCAGATAAGCATAAAGCATAAAGGACGTAACATCCAAATGATGGTGTTTAAAGCAATACCATCCATGATAAGCTTAGAAGAAAAGCTAAGGCTTGGGAACATCAAGGGAGAAGATGCATGGAACATCATTATGGATATTGTCATCGGAATAAGGGAATGTGCATATAAACGTAAAGGCATCGTCCAATTACCTCTCGATTCAAACAACATTTACGTGTATCATGACAAAAGAGGCAAGCTAAGAGGCATCATACAAAATCCTCAAACAGTAGGGCTTCCCATCAATTTATCCAGTGACAAAAGCCAGCAATACTCGCTGGCTCTTTTAGCCACAAAGATTCTGAAAGGTTCCACTCATCATCTGCTTCCATTGGATGATATAGAAGGTTCACAAAATAGCGCCAGTAAGCAAAAGGCAGATAACTGCTCACAAGAAGGTTTAGCTCACTGCATAAGGAAAGCACTTGCTTCCAACCCTAACAAACGATATTCGAGCGTGGAAGACTTTATAAAAGAACTTATACGTTTCAGTCCTTTCCAAATGCCAAATACATTTGAGTGTTTCAGAAAACCATAGCAAAAATACAGAATTTTGAAAAAAAGTGTGATAGAAAGATGAAAGTTTCTACTCCCATATAAACAGATAAGAACCGTCATGAACAAAATATCAAAGCAAATAAGAGATTATCTTCTCCAAGAGAAGTATCTCATAGCGGCAAGCAATGATGAAAACATCATCATTCGCTTTCAAAACCAACTCATCAGCATCTTTCCCGATTCCGAGGAAGATAGCTATTGCAGTGTATGCCTGCCCACTTTCTTGGACTCTATGCCACTGCAAAAAGAAAAGCTTCAGATGATATGCAATACCATCATGGCTAACCAAAACACCATCAAAGCCATCTTGGTGGAAACTGGCATCATCATCCGATATGACTTCATCTGGCAAAACTCGGAAGAACTCCACCGCCAGCTAAAACAGGGAATCGAGCAAGTTGCTGCTACTAAGAAGCAAATCGCAAATGCTGCCAGACTTGCCTATTACACAATGTCAAACCAAAAAGAAAAAGAATATGTCAAAGAACAATGATTATCTGGATCCAATGCTTGCAGGTGCAAGCGCATCCCTTTATGGATTGGAGAACCAAGAAGCAGTGAAAGAATCCTTTCCTCTTATCTACCAGAAAATGGTGGATTCATTTGGTGATCCTGAGTTCATCGCAAAGCTCCACGCCCTCAAAGGACGTGGACAGACTACCGTGGGTATCAATCTACCCAAGAAAAATGAGGCATTTCGCTTTGTCAATAAGATTTGGTTTCAGGTACAGAAATCTGATTCCGAGTATTGGGAGATATATTACTTGAATATCGGATTTAACTTCAACCATAGCAAGTATAATCCGTTTGAATATCAGAAGATGATGATCAAGAAAGTAGCCTTGGGAACCATCGATAAAATCAGAGAGAGAATCTCTGCACCAGACTTTGCCAAGAGCTTTGAGAAAAAGCTTTCTGACTATGTGTATGATACCCTCTTTGAAAATGCACTTGGTATCCTCACGCCTCCAAACGAAGCAGAGGATGGAGCTTCTACCCAAGAAGAAAACACGTAACTGAAACAGGAGGCAAGCACCGTCATATCCGCTTGCCTCATGTTTTAAAGCAGCTTTATTGTTGATTAACATAAAAAATGTAGCGTTTTTCAATAATTATGCTACCTTTGCACTATCTAAGCTCTCCTCTTATGTTAAGCTTTAGCACAATGAGGAGAAGCCTGAATTAGGTTCAATGGACATTCAAACACAAAATATAGCTATATGGACAGTATAATTGACCAGATAAACCAGTTGAAGGCAAAAATTCAGCTGAATGCCAGCAAGGAAGAACTCCTTGCCTATTTCCATGAGCCATCACAAAAAGAGGCTAACATAAAATGGAAAGCTCTCATCAAGGACTGGGACTATGATCATTTGCCAGAATTGACGAGAAAGGTATATTATCCTTGGATTGATGTGATTGCAAGCATGTATGACAAGCCTGAGTCCATAGAGACGGATGACTACTGCTGCAAGAAATGCGGCCAGCCGCTCATCGTCTTTGACTTCAGCTCACCTGCTTGGACTTGGGCTAAAATGTGCGGAAGAGGAGGATACATGTGGATATGCCCTCATTGTGTCTATCAGGAGAGTTTCAAACAGACTATCATGAATTAGTGACTATTTATACATAAAGAAATAACAAGAAGTTGCGCCCGACACGAACCAGGGTCTAAATAGATGAAAATCTCTCAAAATTCATTCAGTGGTAAACTTAGCGAAGAGTTAACTTCCATGATTGTTTCTGGCAATCAACTGATTGGCTTGGATGAAAATGACATCAAGCAGATGGTAGAAGACAGAAATGGCCATGTATTCATCTGCGAGCAAGAAAATGAAGCCCATGATGATTTCATCAAAGAGGCATTAAAGCAGCTTGCTAGCAAACAAGAGGTAACTTCTTCCAAGCATATTCTTTTGAGTTTGCAAACAGACGGCTCCGATGGTCTTTCCATGGATGACATGAACCAAGTGAACGATTTCATGGATAAGATGGGAGAAGACTTCGAGATAAAATGGGGTCTAACCCAACTGGAAGATGGTGCAAAGATTCGCATCATCCTTTTGGTTGCTGCATAATCCAAGCATCTGTACTTTATGGAAATAAGATATGCCACCCTTTGTAAACAAGGAAAAAGACGCAACAATGAGGACTATCTCATGGTGACTTCCCATCCAGAGCAAAGCAGCTGGATGGGAATCATCTGCGATGGCATGGGTGGTCACCCTCATGGTGAGGTGGCAAGCAAAACCGTGGCAGAGTCCATAACAAGATATTGGGACAAGCATCTAAGCTACAAGGATGACAAGATAAAGGCAAGTAAAGCTTGTCATAATGCTTTCCGCACCTTCAACCAAAAGAGCCGACACATAGAAATGGGAACCACCATGGTCATGGCAAGCATCCAAGAAAATGTTCTTACCATTGCCCATGTGGGAGATTCAAGATGCTATCTCCTTAGAAAAGAAGAAGGGTGTATCTTCAAAACGATAGACCATACAAGTTTCTCGAATGGTTGGGAGGTCATTTCCAGGAGTTTCTTTACAGACTGTCCAGAAGCAGTGAAACCAGATGTCCATCAAGAATCACTCTTGGAAGGAGACAAAATCTTGCTTTGCTCAGATGGAGTCTATAAGTTTATGACTCCAGAAGAATGGATAGATGACCTCATAACAGAAGCCTCTCCAGAAGAAATCATCCAAATGCTTGACAACACCTTGGAAAAGAACGGGCATGACAATTACTCAGCCATCATCATGGAAGTAACAAACTTATAAAAGAAAGTGAGGTCAACATGATTGTTATACATCCAAAAGATAGAACAACCCAAATGTTGGAGATACTCTACAATGGTATTTCCTGCCAAAAAGTGGACACTACGCTCAGTAAGAATCAGCTTAGAAGTATCCTCTACCCTATCCCATCCTCTGAGCCTATCATGCTCCTTGGACATGGTGGAGAGGAAGGACTTTATACCAGGAAAGATGACACAAAAGATGAGTTCTCCAAACTGATTGACCATAGTTTTTCCCACATACTAAAGAAACATAATGGTAGAATCTTCGCTGTCTTTTGCCATGCCAAGAGTTTTGCAGAGAAAGAACACTTACATGGGCTTTTCTCCGGCATGATTATCTCAGAAATGAGTGAGGCAGAGCTTTATGGCATTCCTACCACGATGGAAGAGCTATCTTTGGAGAACATCAAGCTGGCAAAGAACCTGCGCCTGCTATTGGATAAAGAGACACCTTGGTTCGAGATTCCAGAAAGGATGCTCTCGCTTGATGATAGCCATACCCCACTAACGGAGTTCAACTACCATAACTTCTTCTATCTATAGCACCCAACCATCAATATTGAAAAAGATGAAAAAGCCCTATCATATCTATTTTATCTGCACTGGTAACGCTTGCCGCTCACCTTTGGCAGAATGTATCATGCAGAAATTGCTGGAGCAAACAGACCTTGTAACCAATGGATGTCTATCGGAAAGTTGCCACCACCATTGAGCAAGGATGCAAGTCCTTGGTAGAAAAGTGGCAAAAGGATTCACCCTATACTGTATAATTAATCCAACCAAATACAAATCTATTCCCTTGGCATTCACTAAGAAAAGATGACCAAGGGAATCTTTTTTCAAAGAAAGACACAAAAATCCTGATAGATATTCCCAATTTGTTCCTTCCTTTATAATAACAAACAAAAAAAGGAATGAACATGAACAAGTTTCAATCAGATAAGGAATGGCTGGGACGTATTATACCGTCCACTGGAAGGGAAAAGAAAAATAACATTCCCCTAAAGTCAAGCCCTTCCACAGAAAAAGCCGCTCCTCAGAAAAAGGGTGGAGGACTACAGGACATCGCTGGTATGAGTGAGCTAAAACAGCTCATCACGGAAAGCTTCATCAATGTCCTAAGAAACAAGGAATGCGCAGAGAAGTTCGGCATCAAACCTCCTGGTATGCTACTCTATGGACCAGCAGGCGTAGGCAAGACATTCTTTGCAGAGAAAGTGGCAGAGGAAATCGGCATCCACTTCATGAAGGTTGTACCAGATGACCTTGCCTGCCAATACATCCATGGAACCCAGGCAAAAATTGGGGAACTATTCAAGGAAGCAGAGCAAAAAGCTCCCACCCTGCTTTTCTTCGATGAATTTGACTGTATGGTTCCCCAAAGAAGTGCCAATGATGACAACTACCAAAATGGTGAGGTAAACGAGTTCCTCTGTATGCTGAACAATGCCAGCAGCAAGGGTATCTATGTAATAGCAGCTACCAACCATCCTGAGCGGATTGACAAGGCTGTTCTTCGCACAGGAAGAATTGATGAGCTCATCTATGTGGGAATGCCAGATAAAACTTCAAGAGAAAGCCTCTTCAAAATGTCTCTGTCCAAGCTGCCCTGCTCAAAGGAAATCAACTTTGCACAATTAGCCGATATGACAAAAGGTTTCAACTGCAGCGACATCGGCTATATTGTGCAAATAGCCTCCAGAAGGATGTTCAACGCAAGTATTCAGCAATCCAGAAAAGCATGCCTACCTATCACACAAGAGATTCTGGTGGACACCATCAAGCAGCGTACTCCTTCGGTCAGCAGCAAAGACCTGAGGGATTTCGAGCGCATCCAAAGTGAGCTATCTCCGCGGCAAAAAGGCTCTCAGCCAAGGAGCATTGGATTTCATTAAGTAACCATTTAAAAGAAGATAATTATGAAAGAAAAGATTTTAAACACCCTAAAGGAAATTGGATTCACGGTGGAGGAAATAGAAGACTTCGGCTTCTTGTTCCAGTATGAAGGCACCAACCTGGTATATACCCCTTACTCCAAGGACGAAAATTTCTTGAACATTTGCGCTCCTGGGGTAACGGACATACAGGAAAACGACACTTCCATCAACATCTATGAGCTTGCCAACAAGCTCAACTGCGAGCTTAACTACATCAAGGCATACGTCATGGAAGGAAGACTTTGGATTGGATATGAGATGAACGCAGCCATTTCCGAAGATAACACCCAGGAAGTACTCGGCCACATGATCTCCTATCTGGATGCTGCTGTCAACTATGCCAAGGACATTATCGATAATGGCAACCTTGATGCCGATGAAGAAGAAGCCTCCATAGAAGAGGCCAGCGAGGAGCAAGCTATAGGAGATTACATGGAGGATTCACCAAAGGATTCTTCTAATGAACATCATTCACTCATTTCTAACTTTTGCGGCTTATGGAAAAGAATCAAAAGCAAATCATGAAAGTCCTCAAAGACATGGGCTATACCCCAGAGATTGATGCAGATGGAGACATTTGCATCTACCTGGAGATGAAACATTTTTACTTCTTTGTAGCAGAGACAGAGGACACCAAGTACGTCAATCTTGTTCTTCCTCAGTTTGCACCCATCGAGGAGGGACAGGAGGTGCTGGCTCTTGCCACCTGTAACTTGATTACACGTGACATGAAAATCGTGAAGACTTATATCGAGCGAACACACGATAGTATCAGTGCCTCTTGCGAGTTCGTCTATACAGATGAAGAATCCCTCAAACAGAACATCACTACCTGCTTGGAGGTGATGAGAGTCATCAAGACGCTCTATAGAAGAAAATACAAGGAACTATCAAAATAAAAATCGCTATGGACATACTCAAAATTCTTAAGAAAATGATCAAGAAGTGTTCAAATACCCTTGTCAGCTTGGTAATGGATGAAGAAGAGCCACCCTATGATGTAAGTGACCACTTCACCATCCTGCCAAACCAAGAGGTGAAGGTACATGACTTCCCTATTTTGGGTAACATCGGAAATGGACTTTATGTAGGTGACCATGTAGCAGAGTTCCATCATGGCAACGCCTATACCCTGGTCAACATGAAGTCGGGCAAGGTAGTAAATCTGGTGGACGAAAAAAGAAACTTACTGGTAACAGACTCAGAAATAGACTTTGAAAGCATTCATGATAAATTGGAACATGCCAGCTATGCGGATAGCAAGAACATACAGTTCTGGCTGAAACGCATTTCTGAGTTTCAAGATGGCTTTGCAGCCATGGCTTGGACCATCTACCCTGAGGGAAGGTGGTTTGAGGACGAAGATGGATTTGGGGCTGAGAAGAACTTAGAGGAAGAAACGGTGTATTGCATCATCAATTCCAGCCTGAACATTGTCATTCCATTTCAACCCATGGAAGATGTGGCTGCGGTATTAAGCACCCTAAGAAAAGAGAGACGTAAGTATATAGCTAAACAAAAAACGAAATAAAACTGTACATATATGAAAAAGGTATCATTCAAGGAGTTTTGGGAAACCATCACAGCAGGCATCTATCAAGCCATCTGCTGGATTTGCAACCTTTGTGGTTATAAGGATAAAAGCTACTATGGGCTTTTCATTAAGAGAGTGTTCACCGGATGCATAACCATCCTCATGCTGGTCCTCACAGTTTGTCTCTTAAAAGAGATATACAATGATTACCAAATGAGACACCCTTACCAAGGCATGGATTTCATTAACCAGCAACGGGTAAGCCGACAGATTATGTATAATGAGGCGACTAAAAAGATAGAAGATGCCCACACAGGAAAGGTTCTCATCAAAAACGTGGACTGGATCCAGAAAAGCGTAGATGGGGACAGCTTGGTATGCTTTTCTTCCAAAGGCAAAAGAGGTTACTTCAACAAGTTCACAGGAAAGGTGGTCATCAAGCCACAATTCAGCAAGGCATGGATATTCAGCGATGGCTTGGCTTGTGTGGAAGACAAAGATACCTTGTTCTTTATCGATCACCAAGGAAAGAGAGCCATTGAAAAAGGGTTCTTCTACAACAGCAACTCCAATGGATATACTTTCCATAATGGCTATTGCTTGATGGCTATGGACAACTATAAGTATGGAGTGATCGACAAGAAAGGTGTCTGGATGCTCTCACCTATCTATGATGACATCAGATGCCAAGAGCATAACTACTGGGTTGTGAAGAAGGACAAGAAGCTTGGCCTTTATAATGATTCCACCAAGAAGATGGTCTTGCCTTTGGAATATCTCCATATCGACGTGGATAGATCAGGCATCGTGGTTCAATACCCAGACTTCACTATGAAGCGTTTGAACTTTGACCTTACAGTAAAAGACAACTTTGTCTTCAATGAGGCATATACAGTGATGTATTCATCAGGTAAATTTGATAAAAACGGAGAGGACATCATGCTGCAATCAACCTGTTTCTACTATATAACTGGCTCAGAAAAAGATGAAGGCACACAAAAGCAAGGCTTGATGTCTCCACAAGGAATTCCTCTTACTCCTCCAATGTATGATGACATCATCGGAATGGGTAAAGACCTCTATAAGGCAAGAATCGGCAGCAACTACGTCATTCTTGACAACAAAGGAAACAAGGTAAAATAAGAACAATAAAGACAGCCGTATATGGAAAAGGTTCTTTTCACGCGTGAATCACAAGGAGAGTTCACTGGCATTTACGCAAAAATTGAAGGTGGCAGGCTCACCATCACAAGGCAAGACTTGGGTGAATTTGAGAAAGAGTACTCAAAAGACGGAGAAGTGGAAAGCTACCTATTTCTCGATGAAGCCAATACCAAGCGTCTTATGAATGCCTTGCAAGCCACATCTGAAGAAGAACTGCTTGTCATACTAAAGAAGCGATTCAAAAAATATGGCAGTGGCATCAACCGTGAAATCCAAAACTTTTGCGATAAGCACGGCATCAAGTACCAAACTCAAACTTATTATTGAAAAAGAGAAAAGAGCTAATCATAAAAAAGAGATGGTTTTCCATGCAAAATAGGAAAGCCACCTCTTTAATTATATCATGCCTTCATCGTCATCCTTCCCATAATAGGAAGCGTAAATCCTCTGCGCTTCATCAGCAGACAAACTTATTTTCTCAGGAATCTCAGCCTGGAATTTCTGGAACTCCTCACTGTAAAGACCATACTTGTTTCTCACTGCAAGTGCAAGAGTGACGTATCCCTCAATTTTCTCATACGCCATTAGCTGCTTTTCTTTGAGCATATCCACACTCACAAAAGTCCTATGCACGATGATGCCTCTGGTATGGTCATACTTTCCCAAACAAATGCCATCATCACAAGCCGTGACAAAGAAATCCTTGTCCGTGTATAAACAAGCCGTGACACTGTTCTGAGTGAACTTTAAAAATATCTTTCTCATAGGCAGGGAGGTATCATGCAGCACACGCTCAGCATATCTACGAAGAAGATGCACAGAATAGGACACGATGCCTCGGTGTCCCAATTGGGTAACAATACCCACATACTCCAAGGTCTCCTTGATGAATGCAAACCTTAGCTTGCTGACATACCCTTTACGATTACAACGCACAATAATGATGTAATCGGCATTGGGAGCATGGTAGTCATAGCTTTGAGACACCATTTCCAATCTACTCTTCCTCAGTTCTTTCATCAAGGCTTTCTCCTTATGGGCAGTAAAGGCCGCCACACGCTCAAGATCCTTCTCCAGCGTGTCAAAAACCTCACTTGATGACATGGTTGCAACTAACATAAGCGTTCTTTTTGATTCTATGTATAAGTAAGTGCAAAGGTAGCAAAAATCCATGACTCCACCAAACTCAAAGGAGATTTCCCTGTAAAGGAGTAGGATGCTTGCCTACCCATAAATCACCAAAAAGAGTTTGGAATTTCTCTTTCTTGCTACAATCATAATAAGCATGGAGCATACTCAAGAATATGCTCTTACCGAACCGACGTGGACGAATGAAGATGATGTTGCTTGGCTGGTTTTCCAACAAAGGCAAATACATCGTCTTATCCACATAATATTGATTTTGTTCTATAACAGCCTCAAAGTTATTGATACCGTAAGGCAAATGTTTCACATTCTGCTTCATAATTGCTCCTTTTCTAGTTGAGTAAGTGGTTACGACAGAAATCTATCTGATATAGTCAATATCATGCTTCATTCAGTCTCAGGCACACTATTTTGTGCAAAGATAGACAAAAAGTACGAACCTCGCAAGAGATTTCGTACTTTTTATATGTTTTAGGGTGCCATTTATGAGTAAGCAACGTTTTTGCATCAGCTAATCCTGCTGGCAGTGATGCCAGCAGGATTCTGCGCTTTTTGATACAGAAGCATATACATGGATTTCTAAAGAGCAAGCCAAAAGTTTAATTTTATTAAACATTCCCAGTTTTTGACATTTGTGTCATTTTTCGGGAATTAACACACGAAAAGCCATTGACCTCTTACTTTCTGGGGCTTACGTTACGAGATTTTGAATGCAAAAGCCCACAAAGGAGCCGATTTATTCCCGATTTTTGTCATTAATGACACTTTTCGGGAACGACTATGATTATAAAAAGAGATTATTATTTACAGCAACTCATATCGAGCAAGTCTAACAATCTCATAAAGATTGTAACTGGAATTAGATAGTGATAAGAAGAAAGCTGCATACCTCCGATCTTTACACGAAACAGTGTATCTCAAAGATATAATAGAGAGGAACAACTTGAAGAACAGCGAAGAATTCATGGAGTTGATGCGTGTGATGGCTTCATGTATAGGTTTTCCGTGCAATCCTAGTAAGTTGGAAAATACATTCAAAAGTGTAAAGAATGAAACCCTTGACAGAAAAACCATATCCAAATATCTTTCCTACATGGAAGATGCTTTTCTTATAGAGAAGTCAATGCGATATGACATAAAGGGCAGAAAATATATAGGTACACTTTCGAAATACTATTTTCAAGACATCGGATTACGCAATGCCTTACTGAATTTTAGACAAGTGGAAGAGAATCATATCATGGAAAACGTCATATACAATGAGCTTCGTTTACGAGGCTTTTGCGTTGATGTGGGTATGGTAGAGGCAAGGACTGCAAAAGAACGCAAACAACTGGAAGTGGATTTCGTTGCAAATATGGCAGACCGTAGATATTATATCCAATCAGCATTTGCAATGCCTGATGATGCAAAAAGAGAGCAAGAATGCGCTTCATTAAAAAGAATCGACGATTCCTTTAAGAAGATAATCATAATGCGCGATGACATAAAACCATATCATGACAACAATGGCTTTTATATTGTCTGGTTAATGGATTTCTTGCTAAAGCCAGATTTGATGGAACAATTATAGAAATCGGAGAAAGAATCCATTCGTCATGAGTGGACTCTTTCTTTTGAAAATCATAGCTTACCTATTATTACATGGTTGGGTACCTTACATTCCCCAACTTTTTGGGGAATGTTTCCACATACTTTCCTCATTTTCCACACCATCTACTTTTGATATACAAAAACGTAAATACCTGATAATCAATACATATCTTTTTAGTCTTCTTTTTTGGCACACAGATTGCGACTATGATTAGTGGGTTCGACAACGAATCCACAAAGAAAGAAAGTAAGTAACATTAAATAGTAATAATTAAAAAAATATACGATTATGAAGAAGTTTATGTTTGCAGCTATCGCAGCTATGGTAATGGTTTCAGTAAGCAACGTTTTTGCATCAAGCAGAATGGTAGGTAACGCAGAGGTAGCACCAGTTGATACCGTGGCTCCAGATGCACCTTCAGATACAACAGAAGTTGGCACTCCTATCCAGCCACAGGCTACCACTGAGGATTCTACACAACAGGAGACTACTCAGCAGCAGGAGGCTACAGAGACTGAACAGCAGACAAATGCTGAATAAGAATTTACTAGAGATCTGTAGAGGTCTATAAAATTCAATAGAGGTCATTTTGCAGAGGTCATATAAGAAAAGCGCAGAATCCTGCTGGCTGTGATACCAGCAGGATTCTGCGTTATTATGCTCTAAAACAAACCATTCCGTTTCATTAAATTCAACAATTCTTTATCAGAGATAGATTCCATTTCTGATTTATCATAAATGGTCAATAGTTCTATAATACTCATTCTTATTTTTCTTAACCCCTTACCCAAATCTACCCCTTGAAGAGGATTAGATTGAAGAGAATGCAAAAAATCTTCGTAATCTTGCTTAATAGACTTATAGCGCTTACTTAATTTCTTCAATCTACGGGCAAACTCAGGTGCAACCTCTATCCTATAACTCATTAAGCAAATCCTCCGCAGGAATAAAATCCATTTTTCCTTCGCGATGAAGCTTCAATTCCGTAAAAGCCTGATTGATACTAGCAAGGGCTTCTTCCTTAGCCTTTGCATTCTCCACGTCTCTTTTAGCTTGCGCCATTTTTTTAAGATAACGTGCAGCTTTTTCCAAATAGCTCTCGTCATTAGAAAGTACGCCCAAGCTATTATAAATATCAGTATTCAATTGCATTACATTCATTATCGAATCCTTTCTTTTAGCTAGTAATTATGCAAACAAGCAATATGAAAGTCTGCTTTCAAATTGCCGAATGCAGTCTATTTTGTGCAAAGATAGACAAAAAGTACGAACCTCGCAAGAGATTTCGTACTTTTTATATGTTTTTGGGTGCCATTTATGAGTAAGCTACGTTTTTGCATCAAGCAGAATGGTAGGTAACGCAAAGGATTCATCATGCGCATACGTATAGATATTTTTCTCGTAAAAAGTATCAAAGTCTCATTATTCAATGAAAAATGAATATTATATATCTGACTCTCAGAATCTTTTATCGAATGAGACTTCTCAGAAAATGGCGAAAGAAGTATCATGGAAGTATCATCAATTCTTGGAAATGCATCATAAAAATACTAATAAGAAGCAGAAAGATGCTATTAATAAGCGGAAATAAGCTACAAAAACATATAAAAAAGTGCTGTTTTCAGGCAATAAATACCCTCTTTTCTCGTTATAATAGAAATTTTTACTAAAAACATAGCAACTATGGATGAAAAGGAACTTTTGAAAAAGGCTTTCGAATACGGAAACGTTCCTAGCCTCATCACCTATTGCTTCACCGAACCATGTCCGATGAAAGACAAGTGTATCCACTATCTATCCGGCCTCTATAAAAACGAGAAGACTGATAGAGGAGATGCCATCTTCCCAAATGCCCTGAAAAACGGGAATTGCAAATACTTCGCTCCGCTGCGTGTCGTGAAAATGGCATGGGGATTCGACAAACTCTTTGCCGAAATGAAAGTGAAAGACGCTCCTGCACTGCGCGCCGAAATGAGAGACTACCTCGGCAGCAAAGGACAATACTACCGTTACAAACTGGGACAACTGAAACTCCTGCCGGAACAACAGGCATATATCAAACAGCTCTTCGCCAGATACGGATATAAAGATGTTGAATTCGACCATTTCTCAGAAGAGATTGATTTCACTAAAAGCTAATCTTTTTCTCTGCCCTCCAGATGTTCCAGCCATGCCATTTAAACGGTCCCACAGAGAACACGTGACGGGGCTACCGGTGAACAAGTGACGGGCTACTGGAGAACAAGTGACGGGCAGCCATTGCCCGTACAACGGGAAACGAGTGCCCAATTTATCAACCAAACTTTGGGCAACGCTAACAAGAGTTTATAGTTTATAGTTAATAGTTAACAAACAAACATCCTAATCAATATATCCAATGAAGATAACAATCGTTCATACAAACAACAAGAAGCAACTCCTCGTCAGCACCAAGACGATGGAGAAGTTGCTGCAACGTATCGCAAAAGATGACAGCAGACTTACTGTTACCCATTTCCGCGAATACGTGACCTATATGGAAAGCGGCTACGAATATTACAAGGATATGCCAACATGGATGCACATCTACCCCGCTGCTGAATTCGCCAAAGATGAAAACAACAACCTGAAGATGAAGGCGTGCAACGGTATCCTGATGCTGAAATTCGGAAACATTACGGATGTGGACGGCGTGGAGGGCGTGAAGCGCTCGGTTGCCATGCTGCCTTCTACCTTTACTGCGCTGGAAGGTGCTGATGGTAAGTCGGTTATCGTATTGGTGAAATTCTGCAATGAAGATGATTTGCTGCCTGCTGAGGAGGCGGATGCCGAACGACTGTACCGCATCGCTTACCAGCAGATTCTGCCTGTATATCAGGCGATTGCCAAGGCTTCGGTGCTCACAGACGGACCGAAACCTTCTATAGAAGCGGGCGCAAACCTGTCTTTTGAGCCTTCGATGCACAACAGTTTTATGATGACGCTCGATGCGAAACCTTATTTCAACAGTAAGGCGGTGGCGATGAAGATTGACAGTAATGCACGTTCTCAAAGCCCAGCTCCAAATATGGATAATGTTCAGCTGTCGATTCCTGATTCCGGGGCTCCGGAAGAGGAAAAGAAAGTTGACAAGAACAGCGTTCGCGAGAATATCATGAGCATGATGCAGCTGCTGAAAAGTAAATATAACTTCAGATACAACACGGTGATGAAATTCGTGGAATACATGCCGAAAGAGAAAGGTTGGTATGGTTTCCAACCTGTGGATCCGAGAGTGCAGAAGCGCATGACGCTGGAGGTGCAGCTCGCAGACATCCGGGTGAGCATCAAGGATGTCAGGAATTTTCTGGAGTCTGATTATATCAAAAATTATAATCCGATAGATGAATATCTCTTCCAATGCTACGACAAATGGGACGGGAAGGACCATATACGTGCCTTGGCTCGTACGGTTCCTACCAACAATCCTTACTGGGCAGACTGGTTCTACACCTGGTTTCTGGGCATGGTTGACCAGTGGCGCGGCTTTACCCATCGCCAGTATGGCAACTCGGTGGCTCCGCTTCTGATTTCCAAGCAGGGTTACAACAAGAGTACTTTCTGTCGCCGGCTATTGCCGCCAGAACTGCAATGGGGATATAGTGACAACCTGGTTCTGTCAGAAAAACGTCAGGTTTATCAGGCGATGGCGCAGTTTATGGTCATCAATCTTGATGAGTTCAACCAGATTTCCCCACAGGTGCAGCAGGGATTTCTGAAGAACCTCATCCAGTTGCCTACGCTGAAATACAAGCCTCCGTATGGCAGTCATGTCATGGAATTTCCTCGTCTCGCCTCGTTCATCGCCACGAGCAACATGAAGGATATTCTCACCGATCCATCCGGCAACAGAAGGTTTATAGGCGTGGAACTGACGGGACCGATCGATGTGAGTGTGCGTCCGAACTATCAGCAGCTTTTCGCCCAGGCGCTGACTGCTTTGCGCAATGGCGAGAAGAGTTATTTTGATGCGGAACAGGTGAAGTTGATCATGAAGAACAACTGTCAGTTTGAGGTGGTTGAGCCGATAGACCAGTATTTCCAGCTCTATTTTGATTTGGTTGAGGATGAGGGAGAGGGTGAATACCTGACTGCCGCCGAGATTTTCGACTATCTGAAGAAACAGATTGGTTCATCGCTCAAGGTGAACAGTTTGATGGGATTCGGCAGAAAACTGGCGAATATGAGTGAGTTAAAACATAAGAGATTTGCAGATGGAATGAAGTATCTTGTAAAGAAAAAGTGAAATAATGATACTTCTATGAGACTTTAATGAGACTTCTCGGCACCAAAACCGAAAAGTCTCATTCTTTTTATCTTATTATTTATCAAGTCTTTAAGCCGACATTTCCAATAAAAATGAGACTTTGAGACTTTTTTCTCAAAAAACTTTTTCACGTAAGAAAGAAAGCTTTTGCCCTTACAGGGCGACAGGCTTGCATCCATCATTACCCAGGGTGTTGCCCTGGGCTAAGAGCTTCTGCCCTTTCAGGGCGTGTGGAGCCTACATCTGAAAACTCTTATCCTTTAGATAGCATAAAAGAAGGTGCGGATGAACCAGTAGCAAACGATACCTGCGATGTAACCTACGAAAGCAATCCAGGAGATGTGCTTCATATACCAGCCGAAGGTAATCTTCTCCAAGCCCATTACTACCACACCAGCGGCACTACCGATAATCAGCATTGAACCTCCTACACCGGCACAGTAGGCCAGCAACT
>OBII01000103.1_pt1 | contig 36951 bp, 27 predicted proteins | sample 2433771 | NCBI WGS metagenome assembly OBII01 (sample SAMEA2452127, study PRJEB22498) | human gut metagenome | biome: human feces; feature: human gut; material: feces | place: Australia | collected 2012
GGCTAGGAGCTTTTGGGCCTTCAGCCCGTACTTGAACCACATGCGAAACTTCAGTATACTATATTTATTAATGTATATAAACCGATGCAAAGGTAGTGCAAATTGTAGATAAAACAAAATAAAATTAGCTTTTTTTGTATATTTAGTAGTTATTTCGGGGCTTGTTAGCAAAAAAATGTGTACCTTTGCACCCGAAAAAGATGTTAGATAGTATTTATTTAATATAAAAAGTAATGATAAAAGCAGCATTATTCGACTTAGACGGCGTGGTTTTCGATACCGAAAGCCAGTATTCCGTGTTCTGGGGAATGATAGGCAGGGAGTATCATCCGGAGATGCCTGACTTTGCGCTTCGCATCAAGGGACAGACCCTGGTTCAGATCTACGACAAGTACTTCTCTGATGATGCCACATTCGCTCATATTGATGGATACACCGATTGCAAGTCGGAACAGGCTAAGATAACAGCCCGGCTCGATGAGTTCGAGCTGAATATGTCGTTTCCTTACATTCCCGGATTCGAAATTTTCCTGAAAGACCTAAAGGCGCATGGTGTGAAGTGCGCTGTGGTGACGAGCAGCAATCTGCAGAAGATGGAGCAGGTGTATAAGCATCATCCTGAGTTCAAGACCTATTTTGACCGCGTGCTCACCAGCGAAGATTTTGTCAAGAGCAAGCCGGATCCAGACTGTTATCTCAAGGGTGCTGCCTGTTTCGGAGCAAAGCCGGAGGAATGCGTGGGTCTGGAGGACAGCTTCAACGGACTGAAGGCAGTGAGAGCTTCGGGTGCATTTACCCTCGGACTCGCTACTACCAATTCTGCAGAGAGCATCCAACCATACAGTGACTATGTGATAGCCGATTACAATGGATTCGGATACGATGACCTGGAGAAGATTGTAGAAACTTTTAAGTAAACACAATTATATGGGATATTTATCTACAGACAAAAAGAAAATCACAACCAAGACCTACGCCGAAATGAAGGCGGCAGGTGAGAAGGTTACGATGCTTACTGCCTACGATTTCACTACCGCAGGCATCATCGATGCAGCTGGCATCGATACCATCCTGATAGGTGATTCGGCTAGCAATGTGATGGCTGGAAATGCTGATACATTGCCTATCACCGTAGATCAGATGATTTACCACGCACGCAGTGTGGCCCGCGCCTGCAATCATGCACTCGTGCTCTGTGATATGCCTTTCGGCAGCTATCAGATAGGCAAGGAGGATGCCTTGCGCAATGCCTGCCGAATGATGAAGGAGACAGGCGTGGATGCGCTGAAGCTGGAAGGTGGCGTGGAAATTCTGGATACAGTTCAGGCACTCATCAATGCCGGTATTCCTGTTTGCGGCCATCTTGGACTTACTCCTCAGAGCGTGAATAAGTTTGGTGGTTACGGCATCCGTGCCAAGGAAGATGCAGAGGCTGAGAAGCTGATCAGCGATGCTAAAGCTCTGGATAAGGCTGGCTGTTTTGCCATCGTTCTGGAGAAGGTTCCTGCCAAACTGGCGGCTGAAGTTTCACGTCAGGTAAACGCTGTAACTATCGGTATTGGAGCTGGTAACGGTTGTGATGGACAAGTGCTGGTTTATGCTGATGCGCTCGGTATGACCCAGGGCTTCAAGCCAAAATTCCTGCGTCATTTTGCCCAGGTAGGCGAGGAGATGCAGAAGGGAGTAAAGGCTTATATCGACGCCGTGAAGAGCGTGGAGTATCCAAGCGCAGAAGAGAGCTACTAAGATGGATACGCAAAATACCCCGGTGCATTTTAATCTGTGGCACCGTGACTTCTGGCGTCTCTGCTTCGCCAATCTCTTCCTGATGACGAGCATCTATATGCTCCTCCTGAGCATACCTTATTTTATGGCTAAGGAGGGATATTCCGTTACTCAGATTGGCGTGGTTTATGCTGCTTATGGCTTGGGCATCTTTCTTTTGGGTGGCTTCTGCTCCTATCTGGTGCAGCGCTATCGCCGCAATCGGGTATGCCAGATATCCATCTTGGGTGTGGCAGTCAGTCTCGTCATCCTTTATTATCTGGAAACCTTCTGGAACATCAAGGTGGGCTTCGAGATGCTGGTGGTGATGCGTCTGATTCAGGGCGCTTTCCTGGGCTTGGCAGAGATGTCGCTGGCGAGTACGCTGATTATCGATACCTGTGAATCTTTCCAGCGTACGGAGGCGAATTATATCACCTCCTGGTTTGCCCGCTTTTCCATTGCGGTAGGTCCATTGCTGTCGCTTCTGGTCTATCATGTCTTCAGTATGAAAGTCGTTTTTCCTGTAGCCTCGGTATTGGCATTGGTTGCCTTGGTGCTGGTTTCCAGAGTGAAATTCCCGTTCAAGGCTCCGTCAGAAAACGTGTCACTCATCAGTAGCGACCGCTTTTTCCTGCCTCAGGGATTTCCGCTGTTCGTCAATATTGTATGTATCATGGTGATACCGGGCTTCTATCTGTCGCTGCCTCATTCTCTCACCGTCTATGTGATGTTTTTTTGCGGACTGTTTCTGGCATTGGTGGCTGAGAAATACGTTTTTACTGATGCAGAGCTGAAGAGTCAGGTAATCGTGGGACTGATATTGATCGCGGCAGCAGAATTTGTTTTCTTAAGTGATCAGAGCTTTGCCGAAGATACGCTTGTTCCAGCCTTGCTGGCCTTGGGAGTGGGTATCATCGGAAGCCGATTCCTGCTTTTCTACATCAAGCTTGCCAAGCATTGCCAGCGTGGCACCAGTATGAGCTCCTTCTTCCTGGCGTGGGAACTGGGGTTGAGCTTAGGAATCGGATTGGGTTTCTGGCTGGTGAAGGACGTGTATCAGAAGTCTCCTGATGTGGATATGGCGATATTGAATCCAGTGTATAATGAACTTGTGTATCCAGCTTTCGGATTGACAGTGGTTTCTCTTCTGATGTATAATTTCCTAGTACATCCATGGTATATGAAGCATCGCAATCGCTGATGCTTCGTGTGCCTGCTTTATTAAAAGTTTCTAAAAATAGCGTTTGTGAAACTTTTTTAATATAATTTAGTTAGCTTTATTCGCTTTTGTGCTCATAATTGAGTACTTTTGCGTTTGATTTGAGGACGGAGGGCATTTTGGAAGTGCCCTTTGTTCTGTTTTTAGAATGAATTAAACGTAAAATTGATAATAAGATTATGGCAGAAGCTATTGATATCCGTGAGTTGAATATCCGGATTGAACAACAGAGTCAGTTCGTTACCAACCTGGTAATGGGCATGAACAAGGTCATCGTAGGTCAGAAGCACCTCGTTGACTGTCTCCTTATCGGTCTTCTCTCTGATGGTCACATTCTCCTGGAAGGTGTACCAGGTCTGGCGAAGACTCTTGCAATCAAAACATTGTCACAGTTGATTAGTGCAGACTATAGCCGCATACAGTTTACACCCGATTTGTTGCCTGCCGACGTGATCGGTACGCAGATCTATTCGCAGAAGGATGAAGCCTTCCATGTGAAGCGAGGACCTGTGTTTGCCAACTTCGTCCTGGCAGATGAGATCAACCGTGCTCCAGCCAAGGTGCAGAGTGCCTTGCTCGAGGCGATGCAGGAACATCAGGTAACCATCGGCGAGCAGACTTTCCATTTGCCTAATCCATTCCTGGTGATGGCTACCCAGAACCCGGTGGAGCAGGAGGGTACCTATCAGTTGCCTGAGGCTCAGGTGGACCGTTTCCTCCTCAAGGTTATCATCGATTATCCTACCATCGAAGAAGAAAAGCTCATCATCCGTGAGAACATCCAGGGCGGTCTGCCTACCGTGACTCCGGTTACTACAGCCGAGGAAATCCTGAAGGCTCGCAGCATCGTCAACGAGGTGTATATCGATGAGAAGATTGAGCAGTATATTGCCGACATCGTCTTCGCTACCCGTTATCCAGACCGTTACGGCCTGGGCGAATTGAAGGATATGATTACCTTTGGCGGCAGTCCTCGTGCCAGTATCTCACTTGCCAAGGCAGCCAGAGCCTACGCCTTCATCAAGCACCGTGGTTATGTGATTCCTGAGGATGTACGTGCCGTGGCTCACGATGTGCTCCGCCACCGCATCGGCCTCTCTTACGAGGCAGAGGCAAGCGAAATCACCAGCGAGGAAATCGTCAGCCGCATCATCAACAAGGTTGAAGTGCCTTGATTTAGTTCAAAATTCAAAGTAAATTAAGTTGGATACACAAGATATCTTAAAGAAAGTTCGGAAGATCGAGATCAAGACTCGCGGATTGAGCCAGAACATCTTCGCCGGCCAGTATCATTCTGCCTTCAAGGGTAGGGGAATGGCCTTTGCCGAGGTGCGCGAATATCAGTATGGCGACGACGTGAGAGACATCGACTGGAATGTGACGGCTCGCTTCCATCGCCCTTTCGTCAAGGTCTTTGAAGAAGAGCGAGAGCTTACCGTGATGCTGATGGTGGATGTGAGCGGTTCGCTCGATTTCGGTACCATGCGCCAGATGAAGCGCGACCTGGCTACCGAGATAGCTGCAACCCTTGCCTTCAGTGCCATCCAGAACAACGACAAGATAGGTGTCATCTTCTTTTCCGACAGAATAGAGAAATATATCCCTCCCAAGAAGGGACGCAAGCATATCCTCTACATCATTCGTGAGATGCTCGACTTTCATCCCGAAAGTCAGCGTACCGATATCGGATGTGCCCTGGAATACTTCACGAGGGTGATGAAGCGCCATTGCACGGCTTTCGTCATCAGCGACTTCTACGATAGCAAGGACTATCAGCACCAGCTGCAGATAGCCAACCAGAAGCACGATGTGGTGGGAATACAGGTGTATGATCCACGTGCCAAGCAGCTGCCCGACGTGGGACTGCTCAAGGTGATGGATGCCGAGACGGGACACGAGATGTATATCGATACCAGTTCTAAGAAATTGAGAGTGGCTCACACCCAAAACTGGTTGCGACAGCAGGAGAATCTGCGACAGCTCTTTGCCAAGAGCAAGGTAGATTGGACTTCGGTAGCCACCAACGAGGACTTCTCGAAGGCGCTCCTGATGCTGTTCAAACAGAGAGGCTAAAGTAAGATAACATGAAAATAAAGAATATCATATTGACGATGGCGCTGATGGGTTGCTCTACGCTGGCTTTCGGTCAGACCGTGGAGCAGCGCATGGATTCCCTGCAGCTGCTTATCGGACAGCAGACCATCCTGCACCTCAAGGCTACTGCCCGGAAGGGTGCCAGAATTGTGCTGCCATCCTTCAAGCCTCAGGACCAGATTGTACCTGGTGTAGAGGTGGTGGAGCAGAGCAAGGGCGACACGATGCAGATGGGTGATGACCGCATCCAGGTGAGCCGCGACTATACGCTTACCTCTTTCGATGAGAAGGTGTATGTGGTTCCTGCACTCGATGTGAAGATCGACGGCAAGAGCTATCACGGAAATCCGTTGGCGCTGAAGGTGCTCACCGTTCCGGTAGATACGGTGCATCCTAATCAGTTCTATCCGGCAAAGGGTGTACAGGATAATCCTTTCGAATGGAGTGAGTGGAGCTTCGCCTTCTGGTTGAGCCTGCTGATGATTATCATCTGTGGTGCAATGATTTATCTCCGTAATCGTCTGAAGAAGAACAAGCCTATCATCGCCCGCATCCGCATCGTGAAGAGGGTGCCTGCCCATGAGAAGGCGCTGCGTGAAATCAATGACATCAAGCATCATCATACCAGTGCCAGCCAGGAGACTCAGAAAGAGTACTACACCCAGTTGACCAATACGCTGCGTGCCTATATCGTGAGCCGCTTCGGATTCAATGCGATGGAGATGACCAGTGGAGAAATCATCGAGCACCTGCGTGCTTCGGGCGACCAGAAGATGATAGACGAGCTGAGAATGCTCTTCTCTACCGCCGACCTGGTGAAGTTTGCCAAGTACGAGATTCCGATGAACGAGAACGATGCCAACCTGGTGAATGCCATCAACTTCATCGACCAGACAAAGACCGATGAGCAGCCTAAGGAGGAGAAGATCGTTCCAACGCTCAGCACCGAAGACCAGAAGTCGCAGCAGCAGCGCCGACTCATCAAGACCCTGCTCTGGGTGGGCGGCATCAGCGTAGTTGCCATCTTCGGCTACATCGTTTATCAGGTAGCGATGCTCGTGATGTAAATGTCATCAGGCTCGGAAATCCAGAGCCGGTGATGTAAACAATAAAAAGAATTAAGAAATGGAATTTGCAAGTAAAGCATATTTTCTGCTGCTCCTGCTGCTGATACCTTATATATTATGGTATTTCCTGGGCAGGAAGAAGAGCGAGCCTACGATGCGCATGAGTGATACACGCATCTATCAGTATGCTCCCAAGAGCATGCGCGTCAGACTCATCCATCTGCCGATGGTGCTGAGATGCATCTGCTTCGTGCTCATCGTCATCGCCATGGCCCGTCCGCAGACCCACTATTCCTGGGACAACAAGACCGTAGAAGGTATCGATATCATGCTTGCCATGGACGTATCAACCTCTATGCTTGCCGAGGACCTGAAGCCAAACCGTATGGAGGCTGCAAAGGATGTTGCCACTGAGTTTATCTCAGGCCGTCCTACCGACAATATCGGACTCACCATCTTTGCCGGAGAGGCTTTCACGCAATGTCCGATGACCACCGATCATGCCAGTCTGCTCAGACTCCTGCATGATACCCGCACCGATATCGCGGCTCGCGGACTCATCGATGACGGTACCGCTGTGGGTATGGGACTTGCCAACGCCGTGACCCGACTCAAGGATTCCAAGGCAAAGAGCAAGGTAGTAATCCTGCTCACCGACGGTAGTAACAATATGGGTGACATCTCGCCTATGACCGCTGCCGAGATAGCCAAGAGCTACGGCATCAGAGTCTATACCATCGGTGTGGGAACCAACAAGGTGGCGCCTTATCCGATGCCTGTGGCAGGAGGCGTGCAGTATGTCAATATCCCGGTGGAAATCGATACCCAGACGCTGCGCGACATCGCTCAGACCACCGATGGAAACTTCTATCGTGCTACGAGTACAGCCGAGTTGAAGAAGATCTACAAGGACATCGACAAGCTGGAGAAGTCCAAGTTTAATGTGAAGCATTTTGCCAAGCGCTATGAGGCCTATCAGCCTTTTGCCCTGGGTGCACTCCTGGTACTGCTCCTGGAGATATTGCTCCGCCTCACTTGGTTCAGAAGAATTCCTTGATGAAAGAGGAGTTTAGACAAAATAGATTATAACATCATATAAATATGTTAAGATTTGAAGATCCTACGTTTCTCTGGCTGCTCTGGCTGATACCGGTGCTCATACTGGTTCGTCTGGTAGGCTGGAGAAGGCGAAAGGCTAAGCTGAAAAGATTGGGCGATCCGGAACTGCTCAAGCAGTTGATGCCCGACATATCCAAATACCGTCCTACGGTGAAGTTTGTGCTGATGCTTGCTGCCTTGGCACTTGTCATCGTGATGGTGGCTCGCCCTCAGATGGGAAGCAAGATTTCTCACGACAAGCGTAATGGCATCGAGACGATGATCTGTCTCGATATCTCCAATTCCATGCTTGCCGAGGATGTGGCTCCTTCCCGTCTCGACAAGAGCAAGATGCTGATAGAGAATCTGGTAGATAACTTCAGCAACGACAAGATCGGACTGATTGTCTTTGCAGGCGATGCCTTCGTGCAGTTGCCTATTACCAGCGATTATGTATCGGCAAAGATGTTCCTGCAGAATATCACACCGGGGCTGATCCAGACTCAGGGAACCAATATCGGCGATGCCATCTCGCTTGCCACCAAGAGTTTTACCCAGCAGGACAATGTGGGTAGAGCTATCATCGTGATTACCGATGGTGAGAACCATGAGGATGGTGCCAAGGAGGCTGCCGAGATGGCCCAGAAGAAGGGCATCAATGTGTTTATCCTCGGTATCGGTAATACCAAGGGTGCTCCTATCCCGATGGGCGATGGCTCTTATCTGAAGGATCACGCAGGCAATACCGTGATGACTGCCCTCAACGAGCAGATGTGCCGCGAACTGGCGCAGGCTGGCAAGGGTCAGTATATCCATGTGGATAATACGAGTGATGCAGAAAAGGCATTGAATGATGACCTTACCAAGTTGCAGAAGGGAGATATGACCAGCGTGATATACAGTACCTATGATGAACAGTTTCAGGCTGTGGGCATTCTCATCATCCTCCTGCTCATCATCGAGGTCTGCATGCTGGAAGTAAAGAATCCGTTGCTCAGGAACATCAAGTTCTTCAAAAGGGATTCCTTGAAGCTGCCGAAATAAAGCCTTATACGCAAGGCGCCCTGAAAGGGCAAAAGCTTTAAAATATAGATGTAAAAATGAAGTATATACATTATATAATAGTAACAGTGGCAATGTTGCTGGTGGGTACGGCACAAGTCGGAGCCCAGACTGATCGCAACCTGATCCGTCAGGGCAATCGTGCCTTCAAATCTCAGAAATGGGCAGTGGCAGAAACCCAATATCGCAAGGCTATCTCCAAGAATCAGAAGAATCCACAGGCGATATACAATCTTGGTTGTGCGCTCATGGCGCAGCAGAAAGACTCCATGGCGATACAGCAGTTTACCAATGCTGCCCAGTTGGAAACCAACCGCCTCCGCCGTGCAGCCAGCTATCACAACATGGGCGTGATCATGCAGAACCACCGTGAATATGCCCAGGCCATCGAATACTACAAGATGGCGCTGAGATGCAATCCACAGGACAATGAGACCCGTTATAATCTTGCCCTCTGCAAAAAGTTGCTCAAGAACAATCCGCAAAACAAGGATAAGAACAACAAGGATAAGAACAAGGACAAGAACAAGAAAGATCAGAATAAGGACAAGAACAAAGACAACAAGGATAAAAACGACGATAAGAACAAAAACGACAAGAACAAGAATAAGAATAACAAGAATAATCAGAACCAAAACCAGCCGAACCAGGACAAGATGAGCCGCGAGAATGCCGAGCAGCTCCTGAATGCCGCCGTTCAGCAGGAGCAAGCCACCAAGCGCAAGTTGCAGAAGGCGATGAGCCAGCCACGCAGAAAGGCTTACGACAAGAATTGGTAAAAGATTAGATGAGATAAAAATACGATTTATAAATACGGTTTACATATAATATTTAGCTATTATTTAAGATACGATATGAAAAGAATAGGTTGGTATTTGATATTGCTGATATGCTTGCTAGGTTACCAGGTGCATGCGGTGGCCCAGCATATCTCCGTGTCGGCTCCATCGCACGTAGCGGCTGGAGAAAACTTCCGTGTCGCCTATACCATCAACACCCGTGATGTAGAGGAATTCAGAATGGGTGCAGTGCAGGATGGACTCGAAGTCATCGCAGGCCCTTACACATCCTCGCAATCCAGTTATCAGATGATCAACGGACATACCTCGTCCTCTTCATCTGTAACCATCACCTACACCCTTTATGCGGCAAAGAATGGTACCTTCAACATTGGTGCTTCCCACGCCGTCGTGGGGGGCAGGAGCCTGGCTTCTCACGCCGTGAGGATTACTGTGTCGGGGCACGCCCAGCGTACCAACGGCGCTCCTAGCATGCACGGACAGGATAGCTACGACCAACCTCGTATGCGTACCGCAGGCTCTGCCATCTCAGGCAGCGACCTCTTCATCAAGGTGTCTGCCAACAAGAAGAGAGTACACGAGCAGGAACCTATCCTGCTTACCTACAAGGTATATACACAGGTGGAACTCACCCAGCTGGAAGGCAAGATGCCCGACCTGAAGGGATTCCACAACCAGGAAGTACCTCTGCCACAGCAGAAGACCTTCCATACCGAAATGGTGAACGGTCGCCCTTACAAGTGCGTTACCTGGAGCCAGTATGTGATGTATCCTCAGATGACCGGTAAGCTGGAGATTCCTTCCATCACCTTCAAGGGCATCGTGGTACAGCAGAACCGCAATGTCGATCCTATGGAGGCCTTCTTCAATGGCGGCTCCGGATATGTAGAGGTAAAGAAGGACATCAAGGCTCCGGGTATCACCCTGCAGGTAGATCCGTTGCCACAGCGCCCTGCCAACTTCTCGGGTGGAGTAGGTAAGTTCAATATCTCTGCTTGTCTTGACAAGAAGGAAATCAAGGCAGGCGAACCGATCACGCTCCGTGTGATTGTGGGAGGTATTGGAAACCTCAAGTTGCTTAAGCAGCCAGTAGTGAATTTCCCGAAGGATTTCGACAAGTATGATGCCAAGGTAACAGATAAGACCCGACTCACTGCCAATGGAGTGGAGGGTAATATGATCTACGATTTCCTGGCTGTTCCTCGTAATCAGGGCAGCTATACCATTCCAGCCGTGGAGTTCACCTATTATGATACCAGCAAGAATGCGTATAAGACCATCAAGACCCAACCTTTCACTCTGAACGTGGAGAAGGGAGATGGATCAACATCCGAGTCGTCTGACTATACCAGCAAGGACAAGGATATCCATACCATCATGTTGGGCAAGACCTCACAGCATCAGGCAGATGATATGTTCTTCGGAAGCTTCGGCTACTGGATCTGTCTGCTCATTCCGCTCATCGCCTTCTTCGTGCTGCTGGTGGTATTCCACCGCAGAGCCATCGAGAATGCCGACATCGTGAAGAAGCGCTCCAACAAGGCGGGCAAGATAGCCACCAAGCGTCTGCGCATGGCCAACAAGCTGATGCTGCAGGGCAAGCAGGGCGAGTTCTATGATGAGGTGATGCGTGCCCTCTGGGGATATATGAGCTACAAGCTGAACATGCCGGTAGAGCAGCTCTCTCGTGAGAATATCCGTGAGAAACTCTTCGCCCACGATGTGGACGATGTTACAATACAGAAGTTTACTTCCGCTCTCGATGAGTGCGAGTTCGAGCGTTATGCTCCAGGCGATCCTGCCGGCAATATGAACCGTACCTTCGAATCGGCAATGACAGCGATTATGGAAATAGAAAATGCAATCAATGCGGCTCGCAAGAACGCCAAGAAGCATCCTGCCGGATATTCCTTCGTATGGCTGCTCCTGGCGATGCTGGGCTTCGGCGCTTCTCCGGTATCGGCAATCACCAAGAACAATGCCGATACGGAATACCAGAAGGGCAACTACCAGCAGGCTATCCGCGACTACGAAGAGCTGCTCAAGAATGGCGCCTCTGCCGAGATCTACTACAACCTCGGCAATGCCTACTATCGTACAGACAATATCACCAAGGCGGTGCTCAACTATGAGCGTGCCCGCCTGCTCTCGCCTGGAGATGAGGACATCAACTTCAATCTCCAGTTTGCACGCAGCAAGACCATCGACAAGATTACCCCGGTAAGCGAAATGTTCTTCGTTACCTGGTATAAGGCGTTGGTCAACTTCACGAGTGTAGATAACTGGGCGAAGACTGGCATCATCTCCATCATCATGGCGCTGCTGCTCGTGCTGCTCTATCTCTTCGGTCCGCACATCCTGATGCGCAAGATCGGCTTCTTTGGCGGTATCGGCTTCTTCCTCGTCTTCCTGCTGAGCAATCTCTTTGCCTATCAGCAGAAGCAGGCGCTCGACAACCGCAAGGGTGCCATCATCATCTCACCTTCCGTGAACATCAAGAAGACGCCTGCCAAGACCAGTACAGATCAGTTTGTTCTCCATGAGGGTACCCGTGTAGATATCATCGACAAGGGAATGACCGACTGGCGTGGCATCCGTGTAGGCGATGGAAGAGAAGGATGGATCGAGACCAGGCATCTTGAGGAAATTTAAAAAGTGAAGAGTGAGAATTCATCAGCTTTGCAAATCATAAAGTTCAAAGCTTAAAGCTCAACGTTCAAAGCTTAAAGCTCAACGTTCAAAGCTCAAAGCTCAAATCATAAAGTTCAAAGTTCAAAGCTCAAAGTTCAAAGTAATTAAATGGATTTTAGTTCGATACAAAACATAGATTTTCAAGTGTTGCAGTGGTTCAACGGCAGTAACAATGTGATTCTCGACCAGTTGGTGATGGCACTTACTTCGGGTTTCACCTGGATACCGCTCTATCTTGTACTCTTTATCATCGTGATGCGCAATAATGAGACGATCGGGCAGATTGGTCTTATTGTAGGCTGCGCATTCCTGTGCATCCTTTTTGCCGATGGCATTGCCGAGGGAATCATCAAACCGCTGGCGGCCAGATGGCGACCTTCCAACGATCCGCTGGTAAAATATTCCGTACAGGTAGTGGATAATCTTCGTCTGAAGGACTACAGTTTCTGTTCGGCGCATGCAGCCAACACCATGGCGATAGCCGTGTTCTTCTCGCTGCTTGTAAGGAGCAGGATGCTCACCTTCACCCTGATAGCGTGGTCGCTGGTGAACTGCTGGACCCGCCTCTATCTGGGCGTTCATTATCCGTTGGACATCGTTTGCGGCATGCTGTTGGGCATGGTGATTGGTACGCTGGTATATCTTTTCTTCCATCGTATGTACCGGCGTATGTCACCGGAAATCAAGTATGTTTCGAATCAATATACCAGTACGGGATATGATTGCGATGACATCGATATGATTATGACCGTTCTGATGCTCACCCTCGTATATGTCATCCTGCGTGCCGTCGTTCTGATGACGGCAATATAGCAGTATAATAGCCTTTTCAGAAAAAAGGCAAATCATAAAGTTCAAAGTTCAAAGCTCAAAGTTCAAAGTAAAATAATGGATACAAAACATATTAAGATAAGTGATTATAATTACGATTTGCCAGATGAGCGCATCGCCAAGTTTCCTATCTCACAGCGCGACCACAGTAAACTGCTGGTCTATAAGCATGGCGAGGTGAGCGACGATGTGTTCTTCCATCTTCCCGACTATCTGCCAAAGGGTGCCATGATGGTATTCAATAATACCAAGGTAATCCAGGCGCGCATGCATTTCCGCAAGGAGACGGGAGCCCTCATCGAGGTGTTCCTGATGGAGCCTGCTGCACCTACCGACTATGAGCTGATGTTCCAGACATCGGGTCACTGCTCATGGCTCTGTATGATTGGTAACCTCAAGAAATGGAAGGAGGGAAGTCTGAAGCGCGACTTCGAGATCAAGGGTCATCAGCTTACCCTCTCTGCTACCATGCGCCGTGGAGATGCGCTCAGCGCAGAGGCTTCTGAGATGGTGGCTAAAGGTGGCGGCACCAACTACTGGGTGGATTTCGACTGGGACAACGAGCATGTTTCCTTTGCCGAGATTCTCGAAGCAGTGGGAGAGTTGCCTATCCCTCCTTATCTGAACCGCAAGACAGAAGAAAGTGACAAGACCACTTATCAGACCGTATATTCCAAGATCAAGGGTAGTGTGGCTGCCCCAACAGCCGGTCTGCATTTCACCGATGCGGTGCTCCAGGACCTGGATGCGCATGGCATCGACCGTGAAGAGGTAACCCTTCATGTAGGAGCGGGAACCTTCAAGCCGGTGAAGAGTCTTGAGATAGAAGGTCATCAGATGCATACCGAATATATCGTGGTTCATCGTCGCAGTCTGGAGAAGCTCATCAAGCACGAGTGCCAGGTCATTGCCGTGGGAACCACCAGTGTGCGCACCATCGAGAGTCTCTACTATATGGGCGTGCATCTCATCAAGCATCCTGAGGCAAGTGAAGAGGACCTGCATGTAAAACAGTGGGATCCATACGAGTTGTCGGCAGATGGCAATCTGGTGGATGACATCACTCCGGTGCAGGCTATCCAGGCAATCGTCGATTACCTCGACCGCAACGGATTGGAAGCCCTTCACTCCAGCACGCAGATCATCATCGCTCCAGGTTATACCTATAAGATTGTGAAGATGCTGGTAACCAATTTCCATCAGCCTCAGAGCACCCTGCTTCTCCTGGTGAGTGCTTTCCTGCATGGTGATTGGAAGAAGGTATATGATTATGCCCTCTCACATGATTTCCGATTCCTGAGCTACGGAGATTCATCCCTGCTCATTCCGTAACTTGATTTAAAAGTTATTCTTGATGTATCGTGTTTGCATCAATACGCCCTGAAAGGGCAAAAGCCCCTAGCCCAGGGTAACACTCTGGGTATTAAATGAAAATGTAATGTCGCCCTGAAAGGGCAAAAGCTTCAATAATATAAAAAAACAAATAGATGATTTCAGTAGAAGGACTGAAAGTAGAGTTTGGCGTAAAGCCACTTTTCAATGATGTAAGCTTCGTAATCAACGACCGCGACCGCATTGCCCTGGTAGGCAAGAACGGTGCCGGCAAATCTACGATGCTGAAGATTCTCTGTGGCTTGCAGAAGCCAACCTCCGGCGTAGTGGCTATCCCTAATGAAACCACCATCGGCTATCTGCCTCAGGTGATGAAACTGCAGGATGATACCACCGTGAAGCAGGAAACCCGCAAGGCTTTCGCCCACAATACCGAGATGAAGGCGCGCCTCGACAAGATGCAGCAGGAAATGGCCGACCGCACCGACTACGAGAGCGAGAGCTATGCCCAGCTCGTGGAGAAATTCACCCAGGAACATGATCGCTATATGATGATGGGCGGTGAAAACTACGAGGCGGAAATAGAGCGCACGTTGAGCGGTCTGGGTTTTACCCGTGAAGACTTCGACCGTCCTACCCGGGAGTTCTCTGGTGGATGGCGTATGCGTATCGAGCTGGCAAAGATCCTGCTCCAGAAGCCGGATGTACTTCTCCTCGATGAGCCTACCAACCATCTTGATATCGAGAGTATCCAGTGGCTGGAGCAGTTCCTGGCGCAGAGTGCCAAGGCGGTGGTGCTGGTAAGTCACGACCGTGCCTTTATCAATAATGTAACCAACCGCACCCTGGAGATTACCTGCGGAAGGGTAGAGGATTACAAGGTGAAATACGATGAGTATGTGGTACTTCGTGCCGAGCGCCGTGAGCAGCAGCTCCGTGCCTACGAGAACCAGCAGAAGGAAATAGCCGATATCAAGGACTTCATCGAGCGTTTCCGCTATAAGCCAACCAAGGCAGTACAGGTGCAGAGCCGCATCAAGCAGTTGGAGAAAATCGTTCCTATCGAGGTGGATGAGGTGGATACCAAGCAGATGCATCTCAAGTTCCCTCCTTGTCTCCGCAGCGGCGATTATCCGGTCATCTGCGATGAGGTGAGAAAGGATTATGGCGATCATACCGTCTTCGACCATGTGACCCTTACCATCAAGCGTGGCGAGAAAGTGGCATTCGTAGGTAAGAACGGCGAGGGTAAATCTACTCTGGTGAAGTGTATCATGGGTGAGATTCCTTTTACGGGCAATCTCAAGATTGGTCATAACGTGCAGATTGGTTATTTCGCACAGAATCAGGCACAGCTGCTCGACGAGAAGCTTACCATCTTCCAGACCATCGACAATGTGGCTACCGGCGAGATGCGCCTCAAGGTGAACGATCTGCTGGGTGCCTTTATGTTTGGTGGCGAAACTTCCGAGAAATATGTCAAGGTGTTGAGTGGAGGAGAGCGCAGCCGTCTGGCGATGATCAAGCTCCTGCTCGAACCGGTGAATCTCCTGATTCTCGATGAGCCTACCAACCATCTCGATATGCAGTCGAAGGATGTGTTGAAGGAAGCCATCAAGGCATTCGACGGCACCGCTATCATCGTGAGCCACGACCGTGAGTTCCTCGACGGACTGGTAGATAAGGTATATGAGTTTGCCGGTGGTAAGGTACGTGAGCATCTGGGTGGCATCTACGATTATCTCCGTGCCCACAATGCCGAGAGTATCAGTCAGGCGCTGGCGAATCAGGTCGGAAGTCAGAATATGTCATCTGCTGGCTCTCCATCTTCTTCATCATCATCTGCAGATTCTTCCGAGGCATCCTCCGGCAAGCTCAGCTATGCCGAGCACAAGGAACAGCAGAAGAAGATTCGCAAGGCTGAGAAGGCGGTGAAGGAATGCGAGACGAAGATTGAAAAGCTCGAAACCCGCAAGGCTGAGATTGATGCCCTCCTGATGAAGCCTGAGAATGCTACGAATATGGAACTCGTTACCGAATATACCGAGCTGATGAAGAGCCTGGATGAGGAAAACGAGAACTGGATGATGCTCTCCGAAGAACTGGAGGAAATCAAGAATTCATAGTTAAAACAATAATAAATAACGAGAAAATGAAAATGAAGTACATCCTTCCGATGATGATGCTCGCAGCCATGCCTTTGGCTGCTGATGCTCAGAACAAGTCGGGACTTGTCATGAGCAATCTTGACAAGACAGCAAGGCCTGCTGATGATTTCTATCAGTTTGCTACCGGTGGCTGGCAGAAGAACAATCCGCTTCCTGCTGCCTACAGCCGTTATGGTAGTTTCGATCAGTTGGCTGAGAACAGCAACAAGCGTATCAACTCTATTCTTGATGAACTCAAGAAGAAGACCTACAAGGCAGGAACCATCGAGCAGAAGCTTTCCGACTTCTATAAGTTGGCGCTCGACATCGACCGCCGCAACAAGGAGGGCATTGCTCCCGTAAAGCCTCTCCTCGACGAGATTGCTGCTGCCAAGACCAAGGCTGAGCTCCAGAACTTGCAGGTGAAGTATGCTATGCAGGGCTTGGGCGTAGGTTTCGGTACCGGTTTCGGTGCTGATGAGAAGAACGTTACCATGAACATCTACAATGTGATGCAGGGTGGCTTGACTCTCGGTTCCAAGGATTACTACCTCAACAACGATGCTGCTACCGTAGCCATCCGTGAGGCATTCAAGACCTACGTGGCAAAGATGTTCCAGCTCTATGGCTTCTCTGCTGCCGATGCTGCCAAGAAGGCACAGAAGGTATTCCTCCACGAGACCAGTCTTGCTACTATCTCCAAGAGCCGTACCGAACTCCGTGACCCACAGGCTAACTACAACAAGATGAGCCTGAAGCAGTTTAAGGAGAATTATCCAAACATCCCTCTTGAGGCATTGGCTAACGGCGAGGGCATCAAGAGCGAATATATCCAGGAGATGATTGTGGGTCAGCCTGCATTCATGGCTGGTTACGACAAGATTACTGCTGCTGAGGATGCTGAGACCTTGAAGGCATTGATGGAGTGGAGTGTCATCGGCAGCTCTTCTGCTTATCTCACCGATGAAATCCGTGAGGCAAACTTCGATTTCTTCGGCAAGACCATGAGTGGCAGAAAGGAAGACCATCCATTGTGGAAGCGTGCTACTTCTCAGGTAGATGCTCAGATGGGTGAGGCGCTCGGCAGAATCTACTGCAAGAAATTCTTCCCTGAGTCTTCCAAGAAGATGATGGAGACTTTGGTCAAGAATCTCCAGGTGAGTCTCGGCCAGCGTATCGATGCTCAGGAGTGGATGAGTGCAGAGACCAAGGCGGCTGCCCACAATAAGCTCGATAAGTTCTATGTCAAGATTGGTTATCCTAACCAGTGGACTGACTATAGCAAACTTACCATCGATCCATCTAAGAGTTTCTATGAGAACGTGATGGCTTGCCGTCAGTTCCGCAACAATAAGGAGATTGCAGAGAAGGCTGGTAAGCCAGTCAACAGAGATGAGTGGTATATGACTCCTCAGACTGTGAATGCATACTATAATCCTACCACCAATGAGATCTGCTTCCCAGCAGGTATCCTTCAGTATCCATTCTTTGATGCCAAGGCAGACGCGGCATTCAACTATGGTGCTATCGGTGTAGTGATTGGTCATGAGATGACTCACGGTTTCGACGATCAGGGTCGCCAGTATGATGCCAGCGGTAACCTGAAGGATTGGTGGACCGCTGCTGATGCTGAGGGCTTCAACAAGCGTGCAGATATGTATGCTGATTTCTTCAGCAACATCAAGGTATTGCCTGATCTGAACGCCAACGGTCGCTTTACATTGGGTGAGAACCTTGCCGACCACGGTGGTTTGATGGTATCTTTCAATGCCTTCAAGAATGCGACAGCCAAGAAGCCATTGAAGAACAAGGATGGTTTCACTGCTGATCAGCGCTTCTTCCTTGCTTACGCAGGTGTATGGGGTCAGAACATCACCGAGAAGGAGATTCGCAACCGTGTGAAGAACGATCCTCATGCGCTTGGCAAGTGGCGTGTAGATGGTGCTCTTCCTCACATTGATGCCTGGTACGAGGCATTTGGTGTCAAGCAGGGCGACAAGATGTTCATTCCTAAGAATGAGCGTCTGGAACTTTGGTAAAGATCAAATATCTTATCCCGTTAGTTTCTAAAGTTTTAAAGGGATAAGAATGAAATATGAAAAAGGCTGCGTTACCACCGGGTGACGCAGCCTTTTTTCATACATCTTAGTTTTTACATCCCGACTTACATACAGCTTGTCAAACCTAAAGAGGCTGCGATGGCTGTAATGAGTGAGAGAGCAATCTTAATTACGATTTTCCAGTTTTCACGTTTCATGGGCTATATTTTTTAGAGACTTACATTATCACCATTTTCTCCGTTGTCACCGGTATCGCTTCCGCCAGTCTGCGAACCGCCACCCTGGGTTCCGGTATCGCTTCCGCCACCTTGGGTTCCGCTATCGCCTGTGTTGCCGCCGGTAGTTCCGGTATCACCCTTGTTCTCGTCAGGGTTCTCCTGGTTGCCGCCCTCGGTGTCCTCCACATCCTTCGAATCGTTGGAAGCGATGTTCTTTACCACTTCGCCATCGCGGTTTACGCAGGTGATGCTGATACCCGTCTTGGCAAGCTCCTGCTTGATCTCCATATTAGGACTAAAGATTACGCGTCGCTGGGTGATGAGCTTGGTGCTCACATCCTCTACCGACTTCACCGCAGTGGCACGCAGACCGAAACGCATGGTGCCCAGACCCGGAACTGCTACGGAGTGACCCTCTGTAGCCCACGCCTTGATCACCTCGCTCAGGGCAGCGTATGCCACGTTCATCACGGCAGGAGTCAGACCGCAATGCAGGGCAGCCTGCTGGATCACCTTCTCCGGTGTGAGCTTGTTGTAGATCAGCGGCTGCATCACGTACATGTACTGGTCCTTGCCACCTTCCTTGCCCAAGTAAGCAATCTTGCGCTCAATAGCTTTTACATTCATTCCCATAACTCAAAAAACATTTTAATTAAACATTGATTGCAGAGCTTTTGTTTCTGCAAGCCATTGTGTTTCAATGACAATGCAAAGATACAAAATTTTGGGGCGGAAATCAAGAGTTGTTCGCCACTTGCAAGAAAAAACAGTTATTATAGTAAGTCTGTCCATCTGTGTTTATCTGAAATCTGTGGGAAACTAGCAGGCTGCTAAGCCCCTGAGCTGATAGTTCAGCAGATGGGTGGCGCTGGATAGCATCTGGTTCGTGATATGCGCATATCGCTGCGTGGTGTTGATGTTCTGATGCCCCAAATACCTCATGATGGTATAGAGATCCGTGCCCTGCGTCAATAATAGGGTGGCGCAGGTGTGGCGCCCCGAATGGAAGGTGATATGTTTGTCGGAGATACAGCAATCCTCCAGCCATACTTCCAGATGCTCGCCCAGATGATGGGGCGAGAGATGAGCGAAGAAATAGGGGGTATCACCATTCTTGGCATGGAGCTTCGAGAGGATATGGTGCGCCTCTTCCGGCAGCGGAAGCCGGAGCCAGCGTTGCGTCTTCTTCATCTTCTTATATATATAATAGGTGTCATCGCATTTTTCTATGTCGTTGATCGATAAGCTCAGGATATCGCTTTTCCTCAGTCCCGTGATGCAGCTTAGCAGGAATGCCTCCTTCAGCTCGGGAGTATTACAGGGTGTTTCGCTCAGCTTGATGAGTTCCTCCTGGGTCAGGGCTGTTCTTTCCTTATACTGGGCTTTGACACGATAGGAATGGGGCAGCTGGTGGAATGGGTTCTCCTCCAGCAATCCCCGTCTCACGGCTTCCCTCAATACCGATTTCAGGATATTCACCTTCAGATGGATGGTGCTGTCGGATAGTTTTCCGGGGGTCTTCATGTTTTTATGCAGGTCGTGGGCAGAGCATAGGTAGTCGATAAACTGCTTGACGGTTTCCACATCCACCTTTTTCAGCGGAATGTCGCTTCCGCCGAAGGTCTCCAGGTGCTTCAGCATGCCCAGTACGCTGCCGCATCTTCCTTCATATATTTTCTCTCCTTCCTTGCGTCTTTCATCCGCATAGCTTCTGGTAAACTCTCCTAATGTAATACCTTTTGATTTCTTACGTGCGTTTACTGCGAATTTCTTGATTCGGCTAAAGAATGAAATCTTCATCATATCGTTTGTTGTTTAAAAAATGCTTTTTTAGTTATTTAAGTTACAAAGGTATCGCTTTTTTCTAGAATAACCAAACAAAAGGAAGAAAAGGGATAGAAAAAGCGTGATTTTGTGCTACAGTTGTACGTTAACTTTAGCGCTGCAAAGGTAGTATAATTTGTTCAATTCGCAATAATTTCAAGTTCTCTTTTAATGTTTATTAATAAATTATAGTCAATATTTCTTATTTTATGGTCAAAAAGGGTATTTTTGTGCAATTTTAGCTAAAGCAAACAACACTAAAAAGACATTTTTAGGATTTATTTCAGTCATCTGATACAGTTAACGTACAACTGTATCGCAGTAAACGTGGCCTTTCGCTACAGTTAACGTACAACTGTATCAGCCCCCAAGTCTATCTTTTGATAAGAAGACAGGTAAGACTCAAATTAATACGATTAGAATTATAAACTCATAACGATGATGATATATGATGAAAAAAATAGTAATGGTAATGCTTCTGCCCACTACCCTGGTGGCAAACGCATACGCCGGAACGGTTAGCGATAGCTTGCGGACTACGCTCTATTATCGCTCAGGCTATTCATTATTAGAACTCTCCTATATGGATAATGCCGCCAAGCTCGAAACCCTCAGGCAGGGTATCAGAAGCATCGGGGACAACCCCAACACGGTGCTGCAGCATATCAAGATCCTTTCGGCAGCTTCGCCGGAAGGTAACTCCAAGCTCAACAAACGACTGGCGAGAAGGAGAGGAGAACGCTTGCGCGACTATCTCAAGGAGATGCTGAATCTGCCAGACAGCGTCTTCACGGTCTCCTCCGCAGGAGAAGACTGGGAAGGACTCGCCCTGAAGATCCAGAAAGAAAATGCGCCGTGGAGCCGGAAAGCCCTCTACATCATTCGGAACACCCCTGAATGGATTGTAAGAAACGGAAAGGTAGTAGATGGAAGAAAGCGACAGCTCCAGAACCTCGATGGCGGAAAGGCATGGAAATACATGCTCGCCAACCACTTCGACAGCCTCCGCTCCGGAGCACTCGTGGTTTGCGAAATCCGGCACATTGTGCCATCTGTCAGTCCGACAGATACCCTCACATTGATTCAGAATCAGCAGGGCAGCGAAAAGGATTCGCTCCAGCAGAAGGATGCCCAGGATACAGCTTCCCAGCTACAGGTATATCCTGGTGGGAATGCAGCCGAAACCGAAAATGCAGCCCATGCATCCGGCAGAAACTCCTACTACGCCCTGAAGACCAACCTGCTCTATGATGCCCTCCTCGTGCCTAATATCGGCATCGAGACCAGCATAGGCAGGGGATGGACCCTCGGAGCCAGCGGAATGCTCGCCTGGTGGAGCAAGGATGCCAGCCACAAATACTGGAGAATCTACGGCGGAGAAATGGAAATCAGAAAATATTTCGGCAGAAAGGCAAAGGAAAAACCGATGCAGGGACATCACGTCTCCCTCTACGGACAGTTCCTCACCTATGATATCGAAAACGGTGGCACCGGTCACCAGAGCAAGAAAACCTACGGAGCAGGAATGGAGTACGGATACTCACTGCCGATAGGAAGACGCCTGAACCTCGACTTCGGACTGGGCGTGGGATACATCAAGTCCCACTACAAGACCTATGAGCCGAAAGACGGATGCTACGTATATGAGGCAACCCGCAACCGCACCTGGATAGGACCTACCCGCGGAGAAGTATCACTGGTATGGCTCCTCGGCAACGGAAACACCAATAGCAAGAAAGGAGGTAAGAAATGACTAGAATAACTGGTATGACAGAGTTAAGACAATCAATGATCCTATTCTTCCGCGTAATCGTCTGCGCAGCCTTCTTGCTGATGATGGCAGAACTGCTCTCATCCTGCGAGCACAAGGACCTCTGCTACGACCATCCCCACCGGCAGAACGTGGAAGTGATGTTCGACTGGAGCGCCGATCCCGATGCCAATCCAGCCACCATGAGTCTCTATCTCTATCCCGAGGAGGGAGGAGATCCCATCAGATACGAGTTCACCGACAAGAACGGCGGAAACATCTCTGTGGCAGCAGGCACCTACAGGGCAATCTGCATAAACAGCGACAAGGAAACCCACCGCATCCTCGGCAAGGAGCACTTCGAAACCTTCCAGGTAACATCAGCCGAAACCCGAGCCCTGCAGGGACTCCTCGCCACCATGGCAGGAGCCGCACCGATGGGACGAGGCACCGAGAAGGAAAGAATGATGCAGCAGCCGGAAATGCTCTGGAGCAGTCATGCCGACCGCATCGTAGTGAAGCCAGCCGGAGAGAAGACCGTCATCACGATGAAGCCGGAGCCGAGAGTCAAGCAGTGTACGGTGGAAATCAAGAACGTGGAGAACATCAGCGGAGTGAAGGCGATGAGTGCCAGCGTATCGGGAATGGCAGGCGGATGGCTCGCCGGTCTCGACCAGCTCTCGGAAGAGAAGGTAACCATGCCGTTCGTAGCCGAAGCCGATGCCGCCAATAAGATGGTAAAAGGCAGTCTCACCCTCTTCGGTCACTGTCCGGTACAGCCCAACAAGCACATCCTGATGGTCTATGCGCAGCTCACCGACGGCACCAACTGGTATTACGAGAAGGATGTCACCGACCAGGTGCATGATAAGAATCAGAAAGACGATACCCACATCAAGATAGAGTTGGAACAGCTTCCATTGCCGAAGCCAGCCCCAGGCACCGATGGTGGTCTTCAGCCGAGCGTAAGCAAATGGAATGAGATATACATCGATATCAAAATGTAGAATAGATATAGATTATCATCAATAAGGATATTATCTATCATTAATAAGATATAAAAAACATAGTATTAATTTTAATAAAAAGAAACAATTATGAAAAAAGCGTTTTACATGATGGCAGCTGCTGCCATTGCCCTCTCTTCTTGCTCTTCAGAGGAGACCACAGATGTTGCGAAGAGCTCAAATATTACTTTCCGTAGTGCCGTAGGTTTCAACACCCGTGGTATTGAGATGACCAACGAAGTTGGTTATAAGATGACTAAGATGACCGTCAGTGCCTTCGATGAAAGCGGAGCTGAATTTTTCAAGAACTACGTGTTTAATGAAAAAAATGGTGAGTTTACTTCTTCAGAACATCCATCATGGCCAAATCATGGTAGCCTTAACTTTGTTGCTTATTCTCATTCAGGTGGTGAGTGGGCAGGTGCTGATCCTGTCTTGAAAAAGGATGGAGCTACGATTGATGCATTTGAGCCTAAATCAGCAATTGGAGAACAGCTGGATGTTGTCTTCGCTCAAGGAACAGGTAACAAGACTGATAATGAAGCAGGTGGATTATTGCTGAATTTTGATCACATTCTTTCTCAGATTAAGATTGTGGCTAAGCATTCTTCTGATACTTATACTTATAAGATTAAGGGTATCCGTATTGCATCTGTTGGTGGTTCTGCAAATTATGAATACAAATTTGGTGAAACTAATAAGCATAATTGGACAGCTCCTGCTGCAACAAATGTAGTATATCAAAAAGAATTTGATCAGCCTATTGATCTTAGTAAAGACACTCCTGTTGATTTGACAAATAAGTGTAATGCTGGAGACAAAAAGGGTGGAGCGATGCTCATTCCTCAGACTTTAAGTGTATGGAATGGAACAGATGTTGCAAAAAATACAACTGAATTTACAAATTTCTCAGGTAAGGCATACATCTCTCTCTTGATTCAAGTAAAGAGGGGTGCTACAAGCATCTATCCATCTGGCGATACTGATGGTAGTAAGTTTGGTTGGGCAGCAGTAGCTATCCCAGTTGATGCTGATCAGACAACAGCTTCATGGGTAGCAGGTAACAAGTACATTTACACTCTTAATCTGACAAATGGTTGTGGTCAGGTAGATCCTGTTGATCCTGGTACAGATGTTAATCCTGGTGGTACGGATCCAAACAAGCCTAAGGATCCAAACAAGGGTGATAAGATCTTCGGTAAGGAAATCAAGTTCACTGTTAAGGTCGTAGATTGGAAGCCTACACCTGATGAGAACGGTACAAACATTCCGATGTAATCCCCCATTACATTCACAATAAAAAATCAAATTCAAGGAATTGGAGATTCCCTCTCACGTGATGTTGAGCTTCGGAATTCTCCAATTCCTTTAACTCCAAAAAATGGCGTAAGAAAAAGAATAAAAAGAAACCATTATGATGAAGAAAACTTATAAAAGCAGTTTGTTGGCACTCAGTGTACTCGCATCCTTTACGTCATGTTCAGAAAGCGAATCACTGCAGCAAGCCAATCTATCAAAAGATAAAATCACGTTTCATGCAACGCTCGACAACAGCTGGAAACCTCTCTCTCCCGCTTCCTCTTCCCGTGCAGCCATAGCTGCTGCCACCGAGAAGGGTCCCATCGTCGTGTCAACTCCTTTCGGAAAACCCCTCTATCTCCATCCCGTAGTGCAGGATGGCATCCATATTTGGAGCAAGGAAGGAAAACCCATCACCCGTTCCGGCGCACCCCTGGAAGATGTAGAGCACGAAAGGGTAGCGCAGACGCGTGGAACAATGAGCACAAAAACGGATTTGAGCGATTACCAAAGCTTTGGCGTAACTGCGATTTATAAGGAAGGAGAAAATAATGTTCTGTTATTGGATAATGCAGAAGCCGAGAAAACAGATGGTGAATTTTGGGGATTCACAAACAATAGTAATGCAAGGTGGCCGATAGGTTCCACCGTGTTTTTTCATGCATACGCTCCTCATAGCTCTGCAGATAAGAGTATGTTGACCTATGGTGTTGATAAGGATAATGTTCAGACACAAATTACCTATACTGCATCAACTACTGCAGATGATATCATCAATCAGCCAGACTTGATCGTTGCAACCAATACCGGTTCTCGTCAGCTTTCAGATGCAGATGATGCTGTACAATTGGATTTCTATCATGCCCTTACAGCCGTATCTTTCGCTATCGATAAGGATTTGGCAGATGTTGTAGGTCAGGGAGGAAAGATGACAAGCGTAACTCTGAAAGGTATCCCTAACAAGGGCAACTGTAATCTTTCAGTATCAGCAACGGCTAATGTGCCAACAGCTGCTTGGACAATGGAGAATGGAACAGGTGAATATACCTTTGATTTATCAAATGCGAATATAGTTGTCGGTGATAAAGACCAGGCGCTCACATCAGACAATCAAACCTTGATGATGATTCCTCAGACTTTGCCTGAGGGTGCTGAGTTGTGCTTCAATTTGGATATGAATGGAACAACTCAGGAATGGAAAGTGCCACTCAAGGGGCAGGTATGGGAGGCTGGTAAATCCATCATCTATAAGCTTTCTTCCAACTCTATCAATATGTTGGATGATGCGAAGATAGTATATCCTGATACATGGACAGCTCATTCCTTTCCAAAGACATCATTCGGAGAGAACGACGTAGTAGGTCTTTACGTAGTAAATAAATTCAATCAGATAGTTGCTGAAAATGTGCAGCTTACAAAAACGAAAGGAGCAGATAATACATTTACATGGAAGACGAAAGACAACAAGAACTTCTCGTTCTCGCCTGGTAACAAGTATTTCGCCTACTATCCATATAGTGAATCGATGACAAAGGGTGAAGGAACCGTAACAACTGCCAAAGAGTTCTTCAAAACCAAGATTTCTTCGCTGTCAAATGATGATAATGTAGTAGCGGATCAATCAGCTAAAGAAACCCTCTTAGCCCAGGATTTCCAGGTGGCAACGGGTACTGTTGGTCCAGAAGCCGGCTCTATTGTTTTCAATATGGAGCACCAGATGGGTTTGGCGGTTCTGCATATGCTAGGTTCTAACAATGGAACTGTAAAGTTCTATACAGATTCTTATAAGTACTTCTATGGTGAAAAAGGGGCAAGACCTGTAAAGGGTCAAGATTATTTTGATTTTGCGACTGTTAGTTCCCCGTATTACCCATCACTGGAATTTAACGATAACATTCCATATAACAACGGATTGAGTGCAGGAAATGCATATTACAGCTGCTATTTTGTTGTTCCGTTTGGAAAGACTGTAAAATTTAAAGCTGAAGCAGATCCAAAGGAAACAAGTATTAACAATGCGTGGGGAAAACTTCAGGACATTAGTCTTGCACCTACCCGTGAAAACCCTGTAGTTAAAGAAGATGTTGAATGTGATGTTCCTTTTCTAAAGATTGCACGTGAATACTATACCCAAAAATCTGTGCATATATTTGAAACCCCTGAAATAACAGAGTATCAATTAGAATGTTGGGGGTCGAAAGGAGGATCTAAAAACGGGGGTATACCTGATTATGCCGGTTATTCTACAGGATTTTGGACGGCCACTGGCATAAAACAAAAGCTTTATATCTGTTGTGGTGATAGGTCCGGATATAATAATGGTAAAAGTAAAGGGTTGGAGTGTGATGCCGGAGCTTGGGGAGGAGGTGGTACCCATATTGCTACCGGTTTGATTGGAAACGGAGAAACACGTTTTTATGCTAATAACTTAAGTCAGCTTTTACTTGTTGCTGGCGGATCTGGAGGTTCTGTAGCAAAAGGCATAACCTCGGGAGCTGGTGGTGGACCTTACGGAAGAGATGGATTTGGAAAAACTCAAATGGACTCTAATAGAGCTAAAGGCGGAACACAAAATGGACCGGGAAAAAATTCGCCTATAAAAGCTAGTGTTGAGCATAATGCGGAGTTCGGAATCGGGGGGTATAAGTATAACTCAGGTGGCGGCGGATCCCAAGGAGGTGGTGGCCTCTTTGGCGGAGGCGGAGCATCCACCCTTGCTGGCGCAGGTGGCAGTGGCTTCGTTAGTAGACAATTACGCAATGGAGTAACTAAGGACCGCATCAAAGGACCCAGCATAACGGGCGTTTGTAGGATTACTTGGACTTATCATCGTCCAGCTACGCTTAAATAGTGCCTGATATGCCCGTCCTCCGTTAGGCGTTCCGGCGGATTTGCAATCCGCCGTCAAAAAATGACCTAACCTCTTTATGCTCTGGGGATTTGCAATCCCCAGCAACCAGGCAGTAGCCGGCATATCGATGGGATAGGGGGATTACAAATCCCCCGGCTTAATAGGTCGAACCTTTTTTACGACGGATAACATATCCGTCGGGACGCCTAACGGAGGACAGTCTAGAACGGAAGAAATTCATTTCATAGAATGCGCATGAAAATGCCGCGCCTCGGCGGAAGTTATGTCGCCGCCGGGGCGTTTTCCTTCCTTGGCTTAGGGCGTATGGGGCATACTTGCGAAAGTTCTGTATGATTCTAAAAGACAGTTCGATATATAATAGGTAGGCTAGCAATAGCCTGTGGTAAATAATCGCAAGAATTAGAGTCTATTGATTGAAGGTATATGTGAATATGCCTCCTTCATATTCAAGGAAGCAGATTAATGTGTGTAGAATCTGCAAGATTAATTTTATAGTTTTAATAAGTAGGTTGTACAGTGGTACATCTATTTACATCTTTTACTTATAATTATCCCCTGCCTGCTTGTGAAAGCCGGCAGGGCTTTTAATTCGAAAATCCAAAAGATATCATATATCTATAAATATAAATACCAACTCCTAATGAGTTGATACTTGCTTTTGTTTTTTAGGTTTAATTATTACATAAGCAAAACCCCCATCCCGCTTGAGAAAGTAGGATGGGGGATTTCTGTAAAAAACTATATATTATCTACAATGACATCATTTTAAGATCATAATATAATAATCTTGTATGTGTCGCATCTTCATCATTTTTAGTAAGCTCTAAGAAGCTATTCTTTAAATAGAAAGGAATCGCCTCTATGTATGCATCAACAGTTATAAATCTACAACCCGTTTTATTGTCTTTGGCAAAAAAAACTTTGATAAAATTCAGGAGTTTTGTCCCAAGATGCAGCTTTCGTGCATTTTTGTCAACTGCTAATCTGCATATTTTTACTGCTGGATAACTTTTGAGACGTTTTGAGTTTTTAAAGCGTCTTTTAAACCTATTGAACTCAGTGTTATTCTCAAACTCTGTTAAGGAGATTTTATCATTTGCTAAACTGAAGTATGCTAGGATTACACCATTATTGTCTTCAATAACGTAAGTCACAGCTAGCATCTCTCCACGATACAACTGTGACTCATTTAGAATGAAGTCATTTAAGTCTTCATCCCCACAGTTAAAATTAGATATTCTGTCATTAATATCTAATCGTCGAATCTTTAACGGTTCGCAAATTTCTTCATTATCGTTCATAATCAATTTACGAATAAACTCATGATATAATTATAGTCACGATTGATTTCTTCCATCTTCTCGTGGCTCTCTTTTGGAGGATTCTTCATCCTTGCCTCAAACACTCTGGCGTCTTCACCATAGAGTATCGGTGTTTCTTTTATAGGTCTTGCCATATTTCTTATTGTTTTAAAGTTCAACATCTAATTTCGCCGCAAAATTACGCTTTTTTCCTGAAACGACCAAATAAAAAGTGGGAAAACTGCCTGATAGACATTCATAAATCTCTCTATCACATAAAGCAAACCCCCAGCCCGCAGTTTGCAGGTTGGGGGATGATTTTTATGCTGCCATCTCAGCGAGACATAGTCTTGTTTCTGAGACTCAGTTCTACATTACTTATAGGAGCACTATCATTACTCGCCAAAAACTATTTTATCGTAAAGAAGAAGGCTCCTTTATTCAATAAAGAAACATCAAAGTTCTGAAGTTTTTTACGCATTATTTCATCCTTTTCATCATCACCTATATGTTTGAAGTATTCTTCAACTTCTGGATTACGAATGATGAAAGCATATTCACCCGGTTCTGCTTCGAGACTGACTTCGAGAGCTGTTACATGATGAGTGACCTCACGCACTTTTGTTTTCATCGTTACCCCTTCTGCTGCAGGCACCACATTGGCGTAACGAAACTTCTCGCCATTCAAAACCATTGTCAAAAGTTTTGCTATCTTAAACTCCATTTCCAACTTATCCATTGCGCTATACAATTGATCATCAGATAACTTTTGATTAATTTTTGCATCAATATAGCCATCATCAATAAGTCGTTTAGACACATAGTCGGTAAGTTCGCTTTGCTTATAGCTGATTTTATTATACATATACTCCATATATCTGCAATTTAAGCCTTTTCGAACTTTAAATACATAGATATTTTTAGGATCTATCTGCTCCATAAAATCTCCAACTCTACGCAAACGCAAATCGTTAACAGTCTGCTGATCAAATCCCTGTTCCCGATTTGAATAGATTGTAAACTTAGCCACACCTTTGAATTGTTCTTCTGCATGTTGATGGTTATAAATCATGTAATTCTGAACGCTGTCAACCACTTCCCTGTCAGCAAATGGCTTTTTCAGAATCCCTATGAAATCTTTAACGTAGCTTTTGATTACATTCTGTCCCAAATCCAGTACAGGACGTTCATCACTGATGTCATCACACATGGTAATGCTCATCGGTTTCAATTTGCCGTCTAATTGAGCATATACACCAACAGAATCATTATATGCTTCCATTCCGTCGTATTCAAAATCAGCTCCATATTTTTCGTTGAAATAGGTAGCTTCCTCCTTGGTTAAAGTGCGACCTTCAGCCATGATCTTCTTATATAGCGGATCATCGCTTATTCCCTGCATTTTCTGAGTCTTTTCCAGTGCAGCCTTAAATTCTTTACTTTCGAAATCAATTTTAGCATCCCCCATCATTTTCTTTGCAATTTCTTCATTTGTCATACCACCATACTGCTCTTTTAAATATTTATTCAAAGCTGCGGTATCACCTTGAAGTTCCATCATTTTTTTGAGTTGCGGATTTTCATTTAAATACTCCTGCTTGCTTCTCTCTAATGATTCCTTATATTCTACGCTTGTTGTGTCAATTGCAGCATCCTTCAAGAGATCGATTATTTTTTTGTTTCCGAAGTCGTCTTTAGTCTGCTTTTTACTCTTCGATGTAATTGACTTTGCGCTCTTATATAACTTATTAAGCGCCCCAAATTGCGCATGGCATGAAGGGATACCCAACACCAATACTAAAAAAACAAATAATATTTTTTTCATTTCTTAAGCTTTTTTATTTTAGATCTTGCTACTTCCTTATTTTATAAACTTTTCCAGACTTCATCTTAACTATATTGACACCTCGAACATATTTCTCAACTTTACATCCATTAGTTGAATAAATAGACTCTATTTTATCATTATCAACAATGGTGTGAGTAATACCGGTTGGTGTACCCTCGGTTAAATTCCAGAAATTCTTCCAGGGTTCAGCTTTCATATATGCTTCCTTTGTACCTACAGGAATATATAGTTTTATTTTAGCATACTGACTATCACTAAAAGAATTACATGCAGGAGGTACTATACTCTTTAAAACAATTGTTTCCACATTTTTACAAGCAAGCCATGACATTTCTGTCACTTTTTCACCGATAGTATATTGAGTAGGAGTGCTCATTACCCAAAAGGTTTGCATATAAAAACCAGGAAGATGTCCAATATTTCTTCCTAGATAAAGATCTGTTACGTTTGTTCCAGACCATGGCTGGAAGCCTCCTATGCAAAGTTCAGTATCTCCATCTTCTATGATAAGTTTTTCTAATTTCTCACAAAATCTAAACGCATTGTTTTCTATACTTTCTACACTGTTAGGAATTACAATTTGAGTAAGTGAATTGCAACCTTCAAACATATTTTCTCCAATGATTTTCAATCCATCTTCAAATTGAATTTCTGAAAGGTTTGCACAATCAGCAAATGCAGAATAGTCTATTTTAGTAAGAGATTTTGGTATGGTAATTCTTGTTAGAGCATTGCAACCATAAAAAGAATTTGAACCTAACGTTTTTACATTATGAGGTATATTAATATCTTTTAGGTTTATACAATTACAAAATGCCTGATCCTCTATAGATTCTACATTTTTACCAAATGTAACAGAAGTCAATTTCTCTGAATTAAGGAATGACTTTATACCAATAGCAACAACCTTTAAAGTTTTTCCGTTGAAGCTAACCTCATCGGGAATTACAATATCGCCCTCATAAGAAACTTCGCTGCTGTTTGTTACCTCAGCAGTAAGATCTTTACTTGACTTGATATTGTAAAAAATACCATTAGTCTCAAAATCATAAGCAAAAAGATGAGTAGCTATACTACACAATGCAATAATAAGTAATTTTTTCTTCATATGAATATTTTTAAGTTACATTACTGCCCAATAAAAAGAGGACAATTGGATCTTTGAAACAGTTGAATCATAGTCTTTTATGCCGTATTTTGTAATGAAACGGACTTTTTCCATAATTTCACATTATTATCATTTCTGCTGCAAAATTAAACGTTTTTTGTGATACTTTAAAGGAAATATCCCTAAAAAGCAATAGGGATTTCCCTATAGTATTCCCCATCCTGCTTTCTCAAGCAGGATGGGGGATTTCTGTTTATCTGTTACTTCTAAAATAATATCTTATTTCAGTTTTTCTATCTGTTCCTGGGTAAGTCCGGAATACTTCATGATCAGATTGATGTCAACGCCATCAGCAAGCATATTCCTGGCAATATCCAGGGCTTTCTGGTTCATACCTTCCTCAATACCTTTTTGCTTCGCCGTATCAATGGAATTCTTGATATCCCGGTATGCCATCTTGCTTGCTTCATACTCCCTCATTTCCTGAGGCGTAAACTTGGCAATCTCGGCTTCCTCAAAGAGACGGTCGAAAACCTTGTCGCACAACTCCTTCGGGCGCTGGGTAAGCTTATAGAGATTCTTCAGCGCATAAAGCCACTTCTCGTAGAGCGTTTCCAGTTCTTCCAGAGTCTTATTGAATTTAGCTATTTCTACATAGATAAACTCCAGCTTGTCGTAGAAAATCTTGTGGGTAGCGGTATCGCACAACTGCACATGATGACGGATCTTCTCCTTGTCGAAGGCATCCTCGTTCATGTTGAAGTTGAGCAGCGCAACAGTATAGACATGATTGAGCTTGAAATCCCAGTCATTCCCCTTGGGTGCCTGCTCGCGAATCGGGAAAGTGGAGTAGAAGAGGGAGCGGTCCTTGAAATAAGCCTGGTAGGCATTCTGCATTTCAACGATGAACTTCTCGCCGTTTTCTCCTTCGCAATACACGTCGAAGATGGCCTTGCGGTCGGTATAGACATCTCCCACATGCTCCGGATTCAGATACGACACATCCTTCACAACCTGTCTGCCATTAAACAAGCTGTTGAGGAAGCAAATGAGCAAATCCTTGTTCATTGCCGTTCCGAATATTCGCTTGAAGCCGAAGTCGGTCAGCAAGCTGATGTATCTTTCTTCTACCTGTTTCATACGCCATTCATTTAATTCTACATCTAGTTTCACTGCAAAATTACGCTTTTTTCCTGAAACGACCAAATAAAAAGTAGGAAAACTTTCGTAGCGCCGGATATCCCTTTCCTCCGTTAGGCGTTCCGGCGGATATGCTATCCGCCGTCAAACAATAACCTAACCTCTTTATGCTTTGGGGATTTGCAATCCCCAGCCCCCAGGCTGCAGCCGGCATGTCGATGGGATAGGGGGATTACAAATCCCCCGGCTTAATAGGTCGAACCTTTTTTACGACGGATAACATATCCGTCGGGACGCCTAACGGAGGACAGCCTGGAACGGAAGAAATTCATTTCATAGAATGCGCATGAAAATGCCACGCCTCGGCGGAAGTTATGTCGCCGCCGGGGCGTTTTCTAAAAAGACAGTTCGATATATAATAGGTAGGCTAGCAATAGCCTGTGGTAAATAATCGCAAGAATTAGAGTCTATTGATTGAAGGTATATGTGAATATGCCTCCTTCATATTCAAGGAAGCAGATTAATGTGTGTAGAATCTGCAAGATTAATTTTATAGTTTTAATAAGTAGGTTGTACAGTGGTACATCTATTTACATCTTTTACTTATAATTATCCCCTGCCTGCTTGTGAAAGCCGGCAGGGCTTTTAATCCGAAAATCCAAAAGATATCATATATCTATAAATATAAATACCAACTCCTGAAGAGTTGATGCTTGCTTTTGTTTTTTAGGTTTACTTATCACATAAGCAAAACCCCCATCCCGCTTGAGAAAGTAGGATGGGGGATTTATCGTATAAAAAATCAAGTTTCGCAAGTAACCTCCGGTCCCCGAAGGGGGCCAACTTTCAATAACCGCTGGTGGAATGACCGAAGGTCATGGAACCTGCGGACAACCAATAGTAGGGAGAAAGCGTCCCCAAAGGGGGCGAACCGCATCCAGTCTTGCCCCTGTTCGCCCCCTTCGGGGACGATAGAGAGTGTATGTCTGCTATCCGCAGGTTCCATTCCTTCGGTCATTCCACCCGCGGTTATTCACATTCGCCCCCTTCGGGGACGGAAGGATGCTACTTGCGAAACTTCAGTTAGTTTATATCGAAGACTTGTTCTCTAAAATGGAGTAGGTAATATGGATGAAAAGGATTATGCGGCAAGAGTAAGAAACTTAAAAGTGTGCATTCAATCATAAGATAGTACCGATATATTTAACGGTTATCTCTACCATCGTGGGGTTAGTTCCATTCTTCTTTGAACAATCAGAGGAGCCCTTTTGGTTCTCGTTTGCCGTAGGTATAACTGGTGGCTTACTGTTGTCGTTTCCTGCCATGATATTTGTCATGCCTTTGTTTTTGAAGTTTTGAAGTTTTTTTAATTTGTCGTCGATGAAGACCGCGGCTACCTTTATGGCTTTGGGGAATGGCAACAGAAAAGATGTCCTAGCAAAAGACGCGAGGGCATCTTTTCTGTTTTATAAAACAGACACTTTTAGATAATTATTCGACATGATAGCCATCACAAAATAATTGTTACATGAAATAAAGTAATGAATCGAATAAATCGCTACTTTTGCGGCGTTTTAACAACTTAAATAACAAAAGCCGGTGAAAATCATCGGCATCATAACAATTTTAAACATTTATATTTCAACCTAAAAACAAATGAAAAAGAGATTTTTGGCGATATTGGCGGCTGTGTTGCTACCGTCATGTCTGTTCGCCCAGTTTGGAGTGGTTTCGCCGCTTCATGTGAATGGCAATCAGTTGAATGATGCCTATGGCAACAAAGTGGTTTTGCATGGTGTGATGGATACACCGAGTCCTTACTTCAACAAATACCGTTGGGGTAATACTTGTACTGATAACAATATTCAGCCATGCATTAGCTATTACGACAAGATTTTCGGAGCACTCCAAAATCCTGCTAAAGGCACTTATTGTAATATCTTCCGTCTTCATCTCGAACCAGGCTGGACCAATGATCCCAACAAGAAGTCAACGGGATCTGATACTGGAGAGGCTAATATATCGCGTTTCAGTGCTACCCGTTTGCAGAAGTATCTTGATGCCCTTTATCTGCCTATTGCGCAGAAGGCCATCAATCATGGCTTGTATGTGGTGATTCGTCCTCCAGGCGTATGTCCTAAGGATTTGAAGGTAGGCGATGCTTATCAGAATTATCTTAAAACGGTGTGGAACATTGTTTCCAGCAACAGTTGGGTGAAGAATAATTCTGGCATCGTATCCCTGGAACTTGCCAACGAGCCTGTTCATATATATAATAGGTATGGTCAGAGTTCTGCCACAGCCATGCGAGATTATTTCCAACCAGTGATTGATATCATCCGAAAGAATGGTTTCAAGGGTATTATATGGATTCCTGGCACTGGTTATCAGAGCCAGTATGAGAATTATGCCACCTATCCTGTATCTGATAGTAATTTCGGCTATGCCGTTCATGTGTATCCAGGATGGTATGGGGCAAGTGATAAGAACTATGATTCCAATGCGTTCATTTCAAACTTCCAGAAGCAGGTACCTGTGGTAAAGAATAAACCGATTCTTGTTTCTGAGATAGACTGGAGTCCGGAGAGACCTGGTGCAGGTAAGTATAATGAGTTTGGACAGTGGGTGGCCAGCAACCTGGGTTCATGGGGAACTGCCACTACCAGCAAATGGGGTAATGCCTGGAAGAAGGTGATGGATCATTTCGGAAACATCAGCATGACGCTGACCAGTACTGATGATTATCTTGATATCGACAACTTCCTGAAAACTGGTCAAATCAAGGCTGGATTGGAGGCTAATCCGGAGGCTTGCGGTCAGACCTGCTTCTACTGGTATTACGAGTATTCCAAGAAAGACTATGCTCATAAGTCTGCTGGTACGTCTTCTTCAAACCAGAATACTCAGCCTTCTACCGGTTCCTCAACTTCTGGCAATACCCAGGGCGAGAACATCATCAAGTCATGGGGCGATGGCAACGGATTCGTTCCTTCGGGCTGGACGGTGGCAGACAATGGTAGCCAGGTTTATGCCGGCAATAAGTCGAGCGGTCCACGCATCATGAATTTCTCAGGTGATTTCAAGAATGCTTTCTATGTGAGAAGTATTTCTGCCGATAAGGCTGGCTATATAGAATATGGTAATACCAACGGTTATACCCTGCCTCTGGTATATGGCGAGTATGAGCTGAGCTGCAATGTGGCTGTCTGGAAGGGTGCTCCATATATGAAGGTAGAGGTGTTCGACCCTCAGAATGCTGTTCTTGCTTCTACCATCGTCAAGGCAAATGGCAATGCGAATGGCAAGGCGGGTGCTTATCTCTCGGGTACCACCAGGGTTTCTCTCTCGTTCTATTCCATGATTAAGGGCAATTACCGTGTACGTTTCACCCCTGTGGCAGATGCCAAGGGCACAGGTGGTGCCTGGGTTGAGGCTCTGGTAGGCAATGTGGCTCTTTACTTCAAGGGAAATCCGCTGGCACTGAATGCCGTGGGACAGGTTCCTGCCGGATGGAAGATTGTTGATGCTGGAGAGCAGAAGGCTGCTGGTGCAGCTGGCAGCGGTCCACGCATCTTCCAGTTTGCCGGTGGTGATTTTTCTACGGGTCTTTACATCCGTCAGAGCGATGCCAGCAAGGCAGGCTACGCTGAGTTTGGTTCTACTTGGGGCTATGGCTTCTCGTTGAAGCAGGGCAGCTATGTATTCTCTTATAATGCCGTGGCGTGGTCGGGGGCTCCTTATCTGAAGTGTGAGGTTCTCGACGAGAGCAACAACGTGCTGGGTTCTCAGATTATCCAGTGTACCAAGAATGTGAACAAGAACACCGGTGCAAATACTTATGGCAGCAATAGTGGTCAGGTACGATTCACCGCTTCCCGCACGGGTTACTATCACTTCCGCTTCACTCCTGTGGCAAACAGCTGGGGTGGCAGTGGTTCATGGCTTGAGGTAGTGGTAGGTCATTTGAAGATTTCCATGACCAGTGCTTCTCGTTCAAGAAGCATCGATGGTGGTTGGAACGATGGCACTACGGGCATTGGGCAGGTTGAGAGTGCTGAGAATATCAGCGGTCAGGAGACCAGACAGAACTCCGGCTGGTACACGCTTCAGGGTCAGCGGGTAGAACACCCAACCAAGGGTATCTATATCCATAATGGCAAGAAGGTGGTTTTGAGATAGAATATTAAGTGAGACTTCCATGATACATCAATGAGACTTCCCAGCACTAAAACTGAGAAGTCTCATTTTTGCTTACCTTTGCAGCAACAAATAACAATTTTAATATACTAAGTAAGTGATCTAAATTATTTATATATATCAGTACTAATATGGTTCATTTTCCGTTTTATAGAAAAAGTAGATTATGAAACCAATAAAAGTACTTGAATTATCAGAGGTTGATCGCCTCAAATTAG
>OBII01000105.1_pt1 | contig 36377 bp, 27 predicted proteins | sample 2433771 | NCBI WGS metagenome assembly OBII01 (sample SAMEA2452127, study PRJEB22498) | human gut metagenome | biome: human feces; feature: human gut; material: feces | place: Australia | collected 2012
ACTGTATTTCAATTAATTCAAAGAGCGATTAGTCCACTTTAACGGGACAGTAGTGTAAATTTATCTTTAACACCTTTATCATTCACTTGGCACGACTATGGATGTCATCAGTGAATATTCTTGGCGATACTTTACACAGATAGTCTTTTGCCAATAATATATATAACAAAAAAAACACTTGCGTTATTGTATAAAAAGGCATGTTTAAAGTATGTAACCATATTGATTATAAGAAAAATACATATTAATAAGGTATAAAGGGTTGCAATCCTCTAAAAGATGGATTGCAACCCTTTTTCTTTATCCTACATTATCATAATTATCTAATTTATACGTTTTATTACTCTATTAGTTGTATTTCTACACTTTTATAACTATCTTTGCAGCAACTAATAAAGACATATTATCTACTCTAAGAATAAACCAAATAACTAACGTATTAATGAATTTAAAACATCTTATTATTGCAACCCTATTGGGCATAGGCAATAGCGCTATGGCTCAACAGTCGTGGACAGCTGACAATGGCAACGGAACCTTCACGAATCCTTTGTTCTATGATGAGTTCTCAGATCCAGACATCTTGCGTGTTGGCGACGACTACTATCTTGCTGGTACCACCATGCACACGGTACCTGGAGTAAACATCTTGCATTCCAAAGACCTCGTAAACTGGGAACAGGTAAGCTATTGCTTCGACCGCTTCGACTTCAACGACCCTGCCTTCTCGCTTGTTGGCGGCAAAGAGGTTTATGGTCAAGGCGTATGGGCTCCTTGCATTCGTTACAACAAAGGCAAATTCTATGTCTTTACTAATGTCAACGGCAAGGGACTTCAGGCTTATATTGCCGACGATATTCGTGGTCCATGGAAGCATGTAATGGTAAGGGGCAACATCTACGACCTCTCTATACTCTTCGACGACGACAAGATATATGCCATTCATGGATATGGTAGTGTGAGATGTTGCGAGCTAAAGCCCGACCTTAGCGAACCAGTACCAGGTACCGACCGCGAGATTATTCCTGAGGGAACAGGCGTAGGCGAAGGACATCACATGTATAAGATTAATGGCATGTACTATCTTATCTCTACCGACTATAAGCCAAATGGTCGCACACTCTGCTCTCGTTCTAAGAGCATCTGGGGACCATACGAGACCATCACCATTACTGCCGACGAAACCTACGGCTACCATCCTGGTCCTATGACGGAGGTTAAAGGTCGCATCGTTGACAACGGCACTCCTATCAAGATAAATATGCCTAACCATAACGCTACTGCTTGCACCAACGCCCATCAAGGCGGTATCGTTTCCACTCCCGACGGTCAATGGTGGGCATTGCTTATGCAGGACTTCCATTCTATAGGTCGTACTGTCGACCTAATGCCAATAACATGGAAAGACGGATGGCCATTCATCGGACTTGAAGGCAACCTCGGTCGTGCTCCTCGCACTTGGGAAAAACCATCTACAGGTGCTAATGTTGAACCTCGCGCTCCTTACCAACGTAATGACGACTTCAACGGCAAAGCTCTACAACGCATATGGCAATGGAACCATAATCCTGACGACAAGCTATGGAGCTTGAAGGGTGGTAAACTCCGTATAGAATCGATGCCAGCATCACAACTTCTTTGGGCACGCAACACCCTTACCCAACGAGCTATCGGACCAGTTTCGCAAACCATCGTAGAGCTTGATATAAACAACCTAAAGGATGGCGACGTGGCAGGTCTTGGCAATATCAATATGCCTTGCTCATGGCTTGGCGTTGTGAAAAATGGTAAGAGCATCAAGTTGCAATGGTTCCAGCAAATGGATAATGATACCATCACCATCGATATCAATCCTAAAAAGGGTAAGCTATGGCTGATGCTCGATGGCGACTACGACAACGACTGCGCACAATACAAATATTCGCTAAACGGTAGCGACTTCATTTCTGCAGGCAACAAGATGACTTTGAGCTATCAGCTCATCACCTTCCAAGGTTCGCGCCCATGTCTCTTCGCTTTCAACAGCAAAGGCAAACGTGGCGGCTATGCCCTATTCGACAACTTCAAGGTTATAGAACCTAAAGCCGACCGTTCGCAAAACATTCCTTGGGGCAAGACTATCCGTATCATCAACCTTGCAACCAATCTTCCTGCCGAAGCCACTCGCCATGGTGTGCTCTATGACACCAGCCGTGGCAACAACCGTTCTTCTACCCACTTCCGTCTTATCGACAAGGGTAATGGCAAGCTCATAGTTCAATGTGCCGACGGCAGATATATCATGGCGTCAGGCATCGGCATGCCAGGCGATATTAGAATGACCAACGACGAGGCTCAGGCAGAAGTATTCATGTATCAAGACTATCTCGACCATGAGTTTATGCTTATGTCGTACAATCGCCATACATACCTCTGCAAGAGTCCTACTACAGGTAGTCCATATTCTGTAGATTGCAAGGGTCCAGACCCAGCTCGCAAGAATGGTTCTGTATTCAAATGGGAGGTGGTAGAATAAAAAACACTAAAAAAAATGAAGCCTGCTTCAAGTGCCAACGAAGCAGGCTTCATTGGCACTTGAAGCAGGCTTCGTTGGGCATCGAAGCCTATTGCGTTTTTCACGCAGTTTTTTGGAAAAAATCTATCTCGCTTATTTCAATATCTCTTTAAGCAAGAAAGTGGCATTTTGGTTACGAGCCACACCTGGCGTTATCTTATAAGAATAGGTGACGCTGGCGCCAAGTTCTATCTCGAAGCAATAGTTGTGGAAACGTTGCGGATATTGTTCTGCCATTTTAGACAGTTCAAGATCGTGGGTGGCTATGATACCCGTTACAGGCATCTTCGACATAGCCTCAAGAAACATTCGTGAACCATTTAGTTTGTCGGCAGAATTTGTTCCCTTCAATATCTCGTCGAGGATTATTAGCGTGCGACTATTCTCTCGGCAAGTATCTATTAGCTGCTTTAGTCTGAGCAGTTCGGCATTAAAATAAGAAATGCCATGTGCAAGGTCGTCGGAAGTACGCATGCTGCTAAATAGCGAGAACAAGCTCACTCTATAGTTGGATGCAAAGACAGGCATACCACATAGTGCAAGGATATAGTTGATACCTACGGAGCGAAGGAATGTACTCTTGCCCGCCATGTTGGCACCAGTAACGATATAGTAGTTGCCATCTTGGATATTGAAATCGTTAGCCACAGCCTTGTCGCCAAGGAAAGGATGATACAAGTCGTTAGCATCATACACCACCTTGTCTTCGTCCACGATAGTGGCATCTATGCCTCGTGGCTCGTTGTAGCGGAATGTAGCCATCGACACACGAGTATCGAAAATGCTAACAGCATCTATCCAAGCCGAAGCCTCATCCTGATATTTCTGTTTCCACTTAGCAAACCTGCGAACAAGCCAAAGGTCGTTTAATACCAAGGCGTCAGCAAGCACCATATATAGTGCATGTCCACGACGATCTATAGCATCGATGATAGCAGTCAACTCCTTCAAAGCCTGCAAGGCATTAGCATCTGCCGATGACAATATCTCAGCAACATCTTTATTTAGCTTTGCCGAATACTCATGCGAAGCTATCAGTCGCATTATCTTTGCGTAGCCTTTAGTCTGTCGTTCTATTTCTCCTACCACCTTATTGGCTTCGCTAATATGCTTTCCGCAAAGCGTAAGGCATACTATCGTCTGCATCAATCCCCAAAGCAACGGAACATTTGATGGTAATGAGCCAAAAGCCGACCAACAAGTTAGCACAGCCATAATGCCTACCGACGCCATGGCCAACCATTTAGCCGAGCCAGAAGTTGCAAACTTTGGCAACTGCAAAGTCTTAACATCATCGAAGGCATCATACACCTTATTGGTTTCCAACACCTCGCCATCGGTAAGCGCCATAAACTCCATACGCAAATCGCAAAGTTCTGCCATCTCGTTTATAGCCTCGCGTTCGTTGGCAATATCAGCTATCGTTGTCTTATTGCTCAGACTGCAACATTCTGCAAGCCTATCGCTACCGCCACGAGTGATACTACGATTTATGCGATGAAATAGCGACTGCGGTCCGAAGATATCAAGGTCGAAAGAGAATTCATGATGAGGATTTAGATATCGCTCACCATCATAAAAAGCCGAGAAGTTGCCATCCAAATAAGCCATTTCACCCATGTAGGTATGTAGCAACGCCTTTAGGCGGTCTGCCCTTTCGCTATTCTTTCCATCGGCATATCTCGACAATAGATATGCCAATACAGAAATGGCAGCTACTATGCCACACACCATTCCCTCATGCCAAAGGGTATAGGCGACAACGCTCATGACAACAATCACAAACGTAGCCAACTGGGCAAAGAGCAGCAGTCGCCCGCGGCTCTTTGTCTTGTTTATCTCTTGGCTTATCTCCGAAGCCTTAGCCTCGTAGCCTTTTAGTATCTCGTTTTTTGTTCTTATCATTAAGTATCAAGATGTGGTTATTAGCCATCCTTGCTTATTTCGCAGCAGGCTTCATGCGCAATTCGTATAGGTCGTTGCGACGGTCGCGAAGGTTACGCACACTACCATAAGTATGTAGCTCGTTGAGCAAGTTGAGGTCGACATCCGATACAAGAATCATCTCGGTATTTGGAGTAGCCTCTGAGCGCTTACCATCGTTAGGGAATGCGAAGTCGCAAGGAGTGAATACTGCCGACTGAGCATACTGGATATCCATATTGTGTACACGTGGCAAGTTGCCCACGCTACCAGCAATAGCCACATAGCATTCGTTCTCTATGGCACGAGCCTGAGCACAAACGCGAACACGCGAATATGCATTCTGGGTGTCGGTCATGAATGGTACAAACAATATCTGCATACCATCGTCTGCCATCAATCGTGAAAGCTCAGGGAACTCCACATCATAGCAAATCAATATGCCAATCTTTCCGCAGTCGGTATCGAAGGTCTGTACATGGCTACCACCTGTCAATCCCCAGCACTTCTGCTCGTCTGGAGTAACATGTATCTTCTCGTACATCTCATACGAACCATCACGACGGCAAAGGAAGCCCACGTTATACAAGGCGCCATCTTCCTTCACAAAAGGCATACTACCCGTGATGATATTGATATTGTAGCTTATAGCAAATTCAACAAAGCGGTCGCGAATCTTCTCTGTATATTGAGCCATGGCACGGATAGACTGTGCCTCGCCCATATCATTAAATCGAGCCATCAACGGAGCATTAAAATACTCAGGGAAGAGGATGAAGTCTGACTTATAATCAGAAACAGAATCCACGAAGAATTCCACCTGCTCAAACAAGTCATCGATACTATGGTATGGTCGCATCTGCCATTGCACCATTCCGATTCTTACCGTTGGGCGCTTCTCTACTATCGACTGTGTAGGTGGCTGATAATAGATGTTATCCCATTGCAACAAGGTTGCGCAATGCTTCGACTCCTCGTCGTTAGGCAGATAGTTGCGTATAACTCGGCGCACGTGGAAATCGTTAGACAACTGGAATGTAAGCACAGGGTCATAGATTTCGCGCGAACGAACCTTCTCAATATACTCCTTAGGGCGCATGGTGTCGGCATACTTGTGATAGTTAGGTATTCTGCCACCAAACATGATTGCCTTAAGGTTCAACTTCTCGCACAATTCCTTGCGATACTCATACATACGACGTGCCAAACGCATACCACGATAGTCGGGATGTATAAACACCTCGATACCATATAGAATATTTCCTTTTGGAGTGTGTGTATTGAAGGTTTCGTCGCCTGTAACCTTAGCATAAGTGTGGTCGCCCTTCACCATGTCGTAGTCAACGATGATTGATAGGGCACAGCCTACTATCTTGTCGCCAACGATAACAACCACCTGTCCCTCTGGGAAAATGGTGATGAGCTTTTTGATTTGTGCATGAGTCCAAAACACATCGGAATCAGCATAAATACGTTTAAATGATCGTGCGAGCTGGTCGTAGTCTTCCATCTGAAGATTGCGTAGCTCTACCTGATTAGCATGTGAGGTTTCCATAATAAATCTTTTACCTTACTTTTTTTAGCTTTATTCTTATATAATCGATGCAAAAGTACTCTTTTCTCCACACATAGGATATATGAAATGAGAAAAAATGATGTTTTTTCGGCAATTTAACAATATGTATAATATAATATGTGTATATTTGCAATATAACAAACAACAGCAAGCATGAAAAAAAGACATATTCTTATCATCGCAGCCATGAGCCTTAGCTTTGCTGCAACGGCTCAACGAACTCCCGACCACAACTTCGACTTCGAGACCATACATACCGATACAGGCGATGTACGACTCTCGTGGGACAACTTCTATCAGTTTTTTGATAGTTGGCAGGCAGGAACTCCTCCTGAGGGTTTGTCGAAGATAGATGATGAGTTTTTCATTTCTCGTCAACGTCCGTTGCCTCGCATCACGGATGGCGACTATCATATTCATGCCTCTGTACCTACGGGCAGAAAGATGCTATTATGGACACCTCTCGACGACCCAACGACAACATGGAAGGCGTTGCCACGATATTGTTTCGAGGGCGACAACTTCTCTATGTGGTCATATATCAACTGTCATGGCAACTGGTCGGCACCTTGGCTTAGAGTGTCGGCAGGCTTGTCGGATGCTGCTGCCAAGAATGGCGTAACGGTAGGTTGCGTATTGGCTGTGCCTTGGGATGCAGACTTGTCGCTAACCAAGACCGACAGATATTCGCTCACCTTCAAAACCCTAACTGAGAAGGATGAGAAAGGCAAATTCAAAAACTCTTTGAAGCTTGCCAAGCTCATGAAATATTATGGCATCAACGGACTTGGCGTAAACTCGGAGTTTGGCTCAAATCCTTCTACCATGGCTGTAATCCAGGAATTCTTTGCCGATATGCACAAAAAGGCAGAGTCGATAGGATGGAAGTTTGAGTTGCAATGGTATGATGTAACCAACGACGAGGGCGACGTAGCAGCCGACAAGGGCATCAACAGATACAACCAAAAGATGTTTGGCACGGGTGGAAATATCGTTACAGACCAACTATTTGCCAACTACGACTGGTCTGACTATTTGCTTCAAGCATCTACTAAGAATGCCAAAGCTTTGAAGCGCGACCCTTACGACTATTATGCGGGCTTTGATATTCAGGGCAGAGCCTTGAAAAACAACTATTGGCAGGCACTAATAGACAACGAGACATCGGTAGGCTTCTGGGGTGCTCACTCTGAAAGCCTCATCCATCAAAGTGCTACCGACGACGGCACTTCCGACATGGCTATACAGAAGGCTTATCAGCTAAAGCAAGAGATGATATTCTCTGGCGGCTATCGCAATCCTGGCTTGTTGCCAGAGGTAAGAACCGACTGCTCGCTCTCTAATACCGACCTCAAGACATTCCATGGTTTGGCTCGTCTGCTCACGGCTAAGTCTACTATTCAGAATGTGCCTTTCGTAACTCGTTTCAACCTTGGCAACGGACTAAAATTCTATAAGGAGGGTAAGGTGGCTTTCGACTCTAAGTGGTACAACCTAAACCTTCAAGACTATCTGCCTACATGGCGCTTTTGGATTACCGACCGTAGCGATAAGGTTACTGCAGCCTCTATCCAGTCGCTTGCCAAAGCCGAACTATCGTGGGATGAGGTTTATACAGGAGGCTCAAGTCTTAGACTATATGGCGCTACCGACTTTTCGCGCATAAAACTCTTCAAGACTATGCTCACTACACAGCCTTCATACGAGCTGTCGGTAACTTACAAGCTAAAGAGTGGCAACGAGTCGCATGCAAAACTCTTTGTGGCATTGAAAAACGATGTCAACAACTACAAGGAGATTGATATTCCTGCAGCTAAGCAAGGCGAATGGACCACCTTCACCACCCCACTATCTAAGCTCGGTCTGCAAGCCAACGACGTAGTGGCGATGATAGGTGTAGCGCTCGAAAATACTGATGCCAACTATCAGATGAATATAGGCGAACTGGCTTTGCGCAATCCTGAGCAATCGTTCGCTACCATACAGCCTAAGATTAAGGAGATTGAGGTGTTGCGTGGCTGGTATAATAGCGTAGACTTCAAGATGAGATACGCTTCGAAAGAGGAGACTGGCGACGAGAAGACATACAACGACGAGGTGGGCACATGGTATTACGAAATATACTTCCAGCAAAAGGGCGAAGAGGCTAAGTTGCTAACAGCCACAGAATCGTGGGCAGCCTATGTTGTTGGTGCTCCGCTTGTTGCTAATGGCGAACGCATGTGCCGCTTTGGTGTGCGTGCCGTGTCGCCTGATGGCAAACAGGGGTCTGATATAGCTTGGAGCGAATATCAGCAAGTGGAATATAATGCCCACAAGTCTTCGCTCGCCATAGACCACAGCATCATCAAGCCTAACGAGGAGTTCACAGTTGGCTACGAAGACAACCTAATGCCTGCAGCTAAGGAATGGAAGATTGTTGATGCCGCTGATGGCAATATTGTGGCTACAGCCAATGATGCTACAACCATAACAACAAAGCTCGACAAGGAAGGAGTCTACGACGTAATTACGACCGATGCCGAAGGCAAAGAGACCGCCACTCGTGGTTTCATCAAGATTACTCCTGAAGCTACAGGAGCCATGCCAAAGCTCTATTCTTTATCGGCAAATAAAACTAAGATAAGTGCAGGCGATAATGTAGACTATACCTACAGTTCTCGTAAGGCTGACGGTAAGGTATCAAGGGCTGTTGTAATCTCCGACCCTGAGATGCTCTCTATTCCTGCAGCCACTCAGCAATCCACAGCATTCTCTATCGCCATGTGGTTTAAAGCCGATAAATGGTCGCACGATAAGGATGGCACAAATCTCATTTCCAAGAACTCTATCTACGACTCATGGCCTCGCAACAATTGGGGTGATATATGGGTACTGGTAAGACCTGAAATCACCGACGAGACTACAGGCACAACACATCCTGCCAACGAAATATCATTCAACACCCTGAGCAATGGTAACACAGCAGCCGACGAGGGTGAGATGATAACCTACGGATATAGTATTCTGCCTAATGTATGGACACACTTGGTGGTGACACAAGACGAACAAAAGGTGCAGAAAATATACATCAATGGAAAATGTGTGGCTGGTCCATACCATATCTATAGTTCTACACGACGCGAAGAACTTGGCAAACTCGACCTACGCATAGACACCACTAAAGTTGCAAACATCCACGTAGGTGGCGGTGGCACATACAAGTCGGCTTTTGACGGTGCTATTGACGAGGTGCAGGTATGGAACAAAGCGCTAACGGACAACGAGGTACAGCAAGCCATGAAGGGATATGCAGAGGGCAAAACTCCTGAAGGTTTGCAGGCTTACTATACCTTCGAGGAAACCGACGACAAGGGTATGTTCCCTAACCATGGAGCACTTAAAGAATGTGCTGCAAGCATGGTGAAGGTTACCAATGCTTCTGGCGAAAACACCAATATGGCACAATATGTTCAGCTTCCTGCCAACACCAACGAAATAGGCTATCCTGGCATCACAGGCTCTATACTTGTAAACACCAAAGCAGAATGGCAACTTGGTGCAGCCAACGATGCTTCTATCATCAAGGAAGAGGGCAACGTGGCAACTATTTCTTACACCCAATGTGGCACAAAGGACGTAAAGCTCACGCTCTCCAACGCTTGGGGCGTAGACTCTATATCGAAGGCAGGAATCGTAGAGGTTGATGGTTCGAGCAGTATCGACGACATCCATGCCAACGACCTTGCCATAACACCTTATGCCAAGAGCGTAAACTTCCGCTTTGCTGAGTCTGCCCACTACTCTATCCTCATCATCTCGCCTGCAGGCAGCTTGATGCAAAGGGCAGAGATTGATGCTCACGAAGGTCAGCTTGTGAACGTTGCTCTTCATGATGGCAATGGAGCGTATATCGTTCAGGTGATGAAAGACAACAAGGTGTATAAGTCAGTAAAGGTGGCTTGCAGATAAACAAAACAAAATTATTATAACAACTATAACCTAACAATTATTAACAAAACAAAATCAAAATGAACAAATATCCTAAAATTGGTATTCGCCCTACCATCGACGGTCGTCAGGGTGGCGTTCGTGAGTGTCTTGAAGAGAAGACTATGGCTTTGGCCAATGCTGTAAAAGAACTCATAGAGAAGAATCTTCGTAATGGCGACGGTTCGCCAGTAGAATGTATCATCGCCGACTCTACCATCGGTCGTGTTGCCGAGAGCGCTGCTTGTGCTGAGAAGTTCGAACGCGAGGGCGTAGGCTCTACCATTACCGTTACATCATGTTGGTGTTATGGTTCGGAGACTATGGATATGAATCCTCACTATCCTAAGGCTGTATGGGGATTCAACGGAACTGAACGTCCTGGTGCAGTATATTTGGCTGCCGTATTGGCTGCTCACGCACAAAAAGGATTGCCTGCTTTTGGTATCTATGGACACGACGTGCAGGATCTGGACGACAACAGCATCCCTGCCGATGTTGCAGAAAAGATACTTCGTTTTGCTCGTGCTGCTCAGGCTGTGGCTACTATGCGTGGCAAGAGTTATCTGTCGTTGGGCAACACCTGTATGGGTATTGCTGGCTCTATTGTTGATGCCGACTTCTTCCAAAACTATTTAGGCATGCGCACAGAATATGTGGAACTGGTAGAGATTCTTCGTCGTGTAGACTTCGGTATCTACGACCATGAGGAATTTGAACGTGCCATGAACTGGGTAGAGAAATATGCTAAACCTCACGAGGGACACGACTATAATGAAGATCGCGCACTATTCCCTGGCACTCCTATGACCACTTTCAACGGCAAGGGCAAGGGCAAAACTCGCAAGGAGAAAGACGAAGACTGGGAGTTCACGGTTAAGAACATGATGATTATCCGCGACCTTATGCATGGCAACCCTCGCCTACTCGAATTAGGCTACGAGGAAGAGGCTTTGGGCCATAACGCTATTCTGGGTGGTGTGCAGGGGCAGCGCCAATGGACCGACTATAAGCCAAACTTTGACTTCCCTGAGTCGTTGATGTGTACATCGTTCGACTGGAATGGCATTCGCGAAGCTGACATCTTGGCTACCGAGAACGACTCGCTAAATGGCGTTTCTATGCTCTTCGGTCATCTGCTCACCAATCGTGGCGTGATGTTTAGCGACATTCGTACTTATTGGAGTCCTGAGGCTGTGGAGCGCACCACAGGCAAACGTCCTAAAGGATTGGCAGCTGGAGGATTTATCCACCTTATCAATAGTGGTGCCACAACTCTCGACGCTACTGGCGCTATGACTGATGCAGAGGGCAACCCAACGATGAAGGAACCTTGGAACATGACCGAAGCTGACGTAGAAGCTTGCATCGAGGCTACCAGTTGGATGCCTGCCGATAGAGACTACTTCCGTGGTGGAGGCTATTCTGCTCATTTCGTTAGCCGTGGCGGCATGCCTATGACTATGATGCGTCTAAATATAGTAAAGGGCTTGGGTCCTGTGCTACAGTTGGCAGAAGGATGGTCGGTAGAATTGGATGCCGACGTTCACGACAAACTCGACAAGCGTACCGACCCTACATGGCCTACCACATGGTTTGTGCCACGCACAGATGCTTCTAAAGACTGCTTCAAGGATGTTTATTCAGTAATGAACGCATGGGGAGCCAACCATGGTGCTATTGCCTACGGACATATTGGTGCCGACGTGCTCACACTATGCTCTATACTTCGCATACCAGTATGCATGCACAACGTAAAGGATAGCGAAATCTTCCGTCCTGCTGCATGGAACGCTTTCGGCATGGATAAGGAAGGTGCCGACTACCGTGCATGTCAGAACTTCGGACCTATTTACAAATAAAAAAATGATTGAACGTAAGTATCTATTAACTTTCATACTTATCACCACGCTGTTTATGTTATGGGGCTTTGCCAACGACATAACAAACCCGATGGTGGCAGCCTTTCAAACAGTAATGGAATTGTCGGCAACCAAGGCATCGATGGTGCAGTTCGCCTTCTATGGCGGCTACGCCACGATGGCTTTGCCTGCGGCATTTTTCATACGTCGATATAGTTTTAAGCACGGAATAATCTTGGGATTGGCTCTCTACGCTATAGGTGCCTTCCTCTTTATTCCTGCAGCCCAGCTACAGAGCTTCACATTCTTCTGTTTCTCGCTCTATATCCTCACATTTGGCTTAGCCTTCTTAGAGACCACGGCAAACCCTTTCATCCTGTCGCTTGGCTCAAAAGAAACGGCTACACGACGCCTAAACCTTGCTCAAGCCTTCAACCCTATGGGCTCGCTTTCGGGCATGGCAATAGCCTCGTTTATTGTGTTGCCACAGCTATGGAGCGATCGTAGAGATGCAGCAGGCAAATTGTTGTTCTCTACACTTAGCGAAGCTGAGAAAGCCGATATCCGACTACACGACTTGGCAGTAATACGCGATCCGTATGTAGCCATAGGCTTGGTGGTATTGGCAATACTCGTTATCATAGCCATAACACGAATGCCGAAGACGCAAACCGACAACGCAGAACTTACCAACGTTAGAGCCTCGCTATCCAATTTGTGGCACAACCGCATCTATCGCGAGGGCGTGGCTACTCAGTTGTTCTATGTGGCAGCGCAGATAATGACTTGGACATTCATCATCCAATATGCCGACTATCTCGGTATAGACAAGGCTACGGCACAAAAATACAACATCTTGGCGATGACGCTATTCCTTTCAGGTCGTTTCATCTCTACCTTCTTGATGAAGTATATCAACACTCGTCGTTTGCTCATGCTCTTTGCTATCGGAGCAGCAATATGCTCATTAGGCGCTATCTTCATCGTAGGCATCGTGGGGCTATATAGCCTGGTAGGCATCAGCATCTTTATGTCGCTAATGTTCCCTACCATCTATGGTATAGCTCTTGAGAATGTAGATGCCAAGGATACAGCTTTGGGTGCCGCCTTCTTGGTAATGGCAATTGTAGGTGGTGCTTTGATGCCTCCGTTGCAAGGTCTTATCATCGACCAGCATCAGGTGTTTGGTCATCCTGCCGTAAACGCCTCGTTTGTTTTGCCGCTATTATGCTTCGTCATTATCGGCATCTACGGCTACCGCACCTTGTACAAGTTGAATGCTAATCGATAATCTTTCGATAATCCTATAAGATTAAAGCAAAGCACATCCTATTTAATATCTAAAGGGGAAAGCATACATACGATGTATTCTTTCCCCCTTTTTTATTGACGATGGCTTGATGATGGATAATTATAAAGAAGATTGAACTATGCGACTAGTCGACTTTAAATACTCGATTACTCGACTTGCACGATTCGACTAATCGAATTGAACGATACGACTAATCGAATTGAACACCACGATTATTCGAAATGTAGACCACGATTATTCGCTTTTCCATATAATATCAGCCTACATGAATAAAAAGGAAAGATACGATACCAATCACCATTAAATTAGGAAAAATGTGATTCTACGAGCTAAATCATTAGGAATTATGTGATTTTAAGACTAAAAACCTTGGGAATTTTGTGATAATTGATATTAAGCTATGCAATAAGAATATCGGTTTTAATGGTCAGTTTTATACTTTTCCGTACTTTCTGACCTTCTTGCTTAAAATATTTACAACACGCACGCATGCGTAAAAGTTGCGCATACGTACGTGTTTGAAAAAGACACATATATCTGATTACAATGAAATAGATTACAACTATATTCAGATTACAACAAAATTCTGATTATAATGAAATTCTGATTATAAAGAAGCACCGAATCTAACGTTTGGAAGTGGAGCGGCAAAGTAATAGTTCATATCGTTCTTAGTATCGAGGAAGTTAACCTTCTTAAGACCGAAGAATGGAATACCATTTGGAAAGAGAGGTGCGAAATCAGTAACACCACCCGAGAGAGCAGGACTACTATTCTGAAAGTTGAAATTCCAAGTAGTATCGAAGGCTAAAGGGGCACCATTAGCAACATCATCTCCTTCGCAGTTTACATTCATATTCTCGCTTTGCTTGAAACTTTTGAAAAGAGGATTGAACTGACCTGCCACACTACTCTTAATATCGTTATCAAACCAAATTGAAAGATCTGCCCCCTTAGCCATTTGCTTTACTCCTGTCTCGGTAGAAGCATAATAATAGTTTGGAGCCAAGCGGCTATGTTCCATATCTACGCCATCCTTGGCAGGCTGCTTCAAACCATAGCGGCAATCATAAACAAGGTTGTTGACGAAGATAGGTTTTGCAGCTTTTTCTACCCAGACCGAACCACCCTTCTTATTCTTTTTACGACGCCATCCGCAATCAACAACAGTATTATTGTAAACAGTCATCTCGGTAAGCGGAATGGTCTCGCTGTTGCCAGCATTAGAAAGTTTGAAAGCGTTGGTGCAGGCGTTGTAGATAACGTTGTTGGCAACATCGAGCTTGCAACCAGCCTTTACGTTGATAGCCTCGCCACCATCGGCAGAGTTTCCGCTATCTGCAAAGATATTATTGATGATTACACCATTACCGCCTGTGAAGTAAGTCTGGTCGTTGTAGTTGTCGTGAAAAAAACAGTTAGCCATCACAAACTTACCATTCACATTACAGAAATGGAAGGCAGGCACACCACCATCAATAGTAGTCTTGAAGAGCTTGTTCTGGAAAGAAGCTGAACTCTCGGTAGGAGTAGCACCTGCATAAGCAACCTCAACATGATTGAGCACTACCTCGCCAGAATTATATCCGCAGATGATACCACCCCAATCGGCATGTTTCTTGGTATCGGAAGTGATGACGACTGGTTTTTCTGCTGTTCCTAAACAATAAAGATTACCCAATACTACTATTTCTACAGGTACCTTTACCTCCGACTTGCATGTAATGGTTACGCCTGGCTCTATATAGAGCGAAGTGCCCTCAGGAATCTCTATACTCTCGCAAAGAGTAGTATCTTTGCTCCAAACCAAAGAACCTACAGGATATTCTGCAACGGCAGTTTTAATAACATCGGCAGAGCCTTGATTCTCGTTGCTTCCACCATTATTATTTGTATAATCGTAGGGATTAATATTATCGTTCTCGCATGATGTTGAGAACACGGCTGTTGCCGCTATCAGCAGCAAACAAGCGAAAGAATTTATCTTTTTCATATTTTTAGTTTATCTATTTTTATTTTGGAGGGCGAGGGTGAGAGATTGAGTAAGAGATTGGGTAAGCGACGCAGCCGAGCTGCGACGAACGCAACCCCAAACCATTTTTGCCATTTTCCAGTCTTCCATCCTTCCCGTTTACCTTTTTACTCTTTTACCTTTTTACTCTTTTACCTTTCTACTTTTTAACCTTTTACTCTTTTACCTTTTAAAGCTTATAGCGTACGCCAAGCAGAAATGTTCTACCATATTTATATGTACCAATGATTGTTTTGTTACTCTTCTGATCTGCGTACTGAAGATTGCTCTCGTTTACAGTCTTCAAATATCTCTCGCGTTTAGCATCAAGAAGATTGTTTGCCTTGAAGAATATAGAGAAGCCATTTTTGAATTGCTTTTCGGCACTCAGGTCTATACCGAACATAGCTTTATCCCATTGGTCGGCATCTTTGAAAGGAGAAACTAAAGCAAGCTTGGCACCTGTGAATGAAGAGGCAAGCTGCGCATTCCATCCATTCTCAGTATCCTTGTAGAGCAAGGAGATGTTGGCAGTATGAGGAGCCTGATTTACGAGAGGACGACTCTGAGTGACACCCGACTTATATTCAGCACTACCCTCTTTATATTCACGCTTCGATGTAGTGATTTTAGAGTATGTGTAGGTATAGTTAGCCTTGATTCCGAAGTGGCGGATGTATTTGATAACATCAATCTCGAATCCCATGTTTTTGGCATTACCTAAGTTGTCTGGCATATAGTAGGCATCTGTTCCGGCACCAATCTTTCCATCAGAAGTTACAAACACCTGCTCTATTGGGTCCTTAAGATACTTATAGAATACGCCTGCAAGAATCTGCTCCGTCTTGCTTGGGAACCACTCCCAACGCAAGTCGATATTGTCGATACGCGCACGCTTAAGGTTTGGATTACCTTTTTCCTGATATTCCTCGCCCATAATCTGGTAAGGCACAATCTCATAGAATCCTGGTCGGTTGATAGAACGATAGTAAGAAAGACGGATGTTCATTTTCTTGGTTGGTGTCCACTTTAAAGATGCTGATGGCAGATAGTCCCAATAGCTCTGTTCGCCCGTCTGTCCCATATTACGGAAATGCTGAAGCATGGTGTATATTTGGTTGGTATGCTCGGCACGAAAACCGGCAATCAACTCACCAAGCTTGGTTTTCAAAGTTACCATGGCATAAGCGCCACCAATATGCTCCTTAGAATTATAGTTGAGCTGTGAAGCTTGAGAATAAGGAGTTTTGCAAACCCAGTCTACATTATCAAATTGTTCTAATCCGTTGCCATCTAAATCCTGTGCATTGTCGGCAGGACTGAAGATATAAGAATAATATCTGTTGCTACGCTCCTTACGGCGATATTGCGCACCTGCTTTCCAAAGAGCCTCAACGTCGTTGGCAAAATAAGTATCGTAAGTAAGGTTGATATATCCAGCCCAGTCTGTATCCTTGTTGTGCTGGAATCTGCGCTCAGCATCCTTAGGGAAAGTCTTTGTGATATTCTTGTTGGAATCCCAAAGATTACCCGAAAGGATATTGCCATCAGCATCGGCTTCTGTAGAAACAGAATTTGATAAGGTTACGTAAGTTCTGTCAGGATCTTCCTCCTTAGCTTGCGAAAAGATGCCAGACCAATCGAGAGTAAAGTTCTTGGTGAGATGATGAGTACCCTTTAAGTTGGTAGCAAAGATGCTCTGAGTAGTTGAGAGAGAACGAATCTCATCATCCTGAGTATAGCTATTAGCTCCGATATATTCGGTACCGATGCTATTATTGTATCTCACACCCTTGGAATTGGTGCGCACATACATGTTGTACCATTCTATCTTATGCTTAGGCAGAGTTAAATCAACCTTAGCATGAACACCCGTTGTGAGGTCGTGTATGCTATAGTAGCGATGATTCAATTTAGAAATATACATAGCCTGTTCGCCCGATGCCATCTTTACAGAATTGTATGTACGCTCAGTACCGCGGAAAGTATTCTGAATGCTTCCTGCAAGCATCACGCCAAGACGGTCATTCCAAAAGCGATTGCCTACAGACAAACCTCCGATAAAGTTAGGAGCAGGCATAGGATGGTTCTTCAGCTGCACAGGACCATTCTTGAAGTCGCTAATGCTGGCTTTATATTCTGAGCCAAAAGCCTCGTAAGGTGCTTTCTTGGTGTAGTCAGAACGATTGCTGGTTAGATAATCTCTACCATCTTTCCAAAAGTAATCTGTTGTTCCGATGGCGGCATTAGCCTGGAGTTGGAAACACGAAGGAGCATCCTTCATCACCATATCCACCACTCCACCTGTAGCATCGCCTTCCATATCAGCAGTCAACGACTTAGATACTACCAAACGATCCATCAAATCAGAAGGGAAGATATTCAAAGGAATATAGCGGTTTTTATCGTCAGGACTTGGAATCTTTACGCCATTTACAAGTGTGTAATTATATCGTTTGTCCATACCTCGGAGTATTGCATAAGAAGCTTCGCCTGAGGCATCACGCTCCATAGTAACACCCGAAACACGCTGCAACACACTTGCCACGTTGACATCAGGCGAAAGCTGAATGCTCTGCTGACTCATCACGTTGAGCACGTTACCTGCATTCTTCACGCTCTCAACGGCACTACGGTCGCTACGATATTCACGACGACCAGTAACTACAACTTCGCCAAGTTGCTTCAAATCTTCATCCATCGGAATGTCAACCTTGTCGTCGTTGGCTACATCCACTACAATTTCCTTGGTCTTGTAAGCCATAAAGGAAACGACGAGGGTGTACTTACCCTTGTCTGGCAATTCATGCAATGTGAACGAACCATCAAGACCAGTAGTAGTACCAACATTTGGCAACTCCTTAACTCTCACAACTGTACCGATGAGCGGTTCGCCCGTCTTGTTATCCTTGACTATACCATCGAGTGTGTGGGCGTGAATGGCTGTAGCCGATGTTGCCAGAAGAGCCGCACTCATAAATAATCTTTTCATCTATATTTCTATTGAATTCTTCGTTCTTCACTAAAAAACTTTTTCACTCTTTTACCTTTTTACTTTTTTACCTTTTTACTTTTTTACCTTTTTTACCTTTTTACCTTTTTACCTTTTTACCTTTGAAATAGTGTGTATGATGTTGCCATCTTTATCTATCATCGACATTCTTAGTTGAGTTTTGTCTGCTGTAAAAACCGAGAAACCATCAGCAGAACTACAAAATACGGTACCATCTATAGGTTTTACAGGACGAGCCAATGAAGAAGAAGAATTGACTACATAGTCAATATTGTCGCCCTTCTTCTGTATGTGCTGGAAGTTATGGATGTGTCCACAAGCATAAATCGCCACATTATTATATTTATGTAGGATAGGCAACAAGCGCTTCTGCATATCTATACGCTCGTTTTCCTTCTTACTTGTTTCTGCATAAATAGGATGATGCCCAACAACTACTACCCAATCTTCCTTAGCATTCTTCAAAGTTTCGTCGAGCCAAGAGAGCTGAGCTTGCATATCTTGCTTGCAAGCATCTGGATATACAGCAGAATTCTCACGATAAGAATCGATGAGAGGTGTGGTATCGAGGAAGACAATGCGAATGGTAGTATTACCATGATTGAACACCTTAGTATAATATTTAGCTGGCATCATCCAGCGACGGCTCACTTTGCCATAGTCCATAAATGCTTGTGTGTTGCCACGATATTCATGGTTGCCACAAACAGGAAACCAATCAAGCATCAAGTCGGGATGAGAATATATCAATTCGTAGTTTGTCATCCAAAGAGGGTCTTGCAAAGAAGCTACACCATTAAAATGATGGATATCACCAACAGCAAGCACACACTCAGGGTCTACCACTCCTGCCATCTCACCCATAAGTTCGGCAATAGGCTTCTGGTCGTAATAGCCATTTCTGCCCATATCGTTGGTCATATAGAGGGTAACGTCGCCCTTCAATTTTTCCCATTCAGCACGGTTTTGTGCCTGCATCTGTAAACTACCAAGTAGCAAATAAGCTACCATTAACATCATGGCAACACTATTGCCACATACTCTCATTACTTTCATTTTCTTTCTTTTATTAGAATTATATTATACTTAATACAACAGACAAATGCTCGTCTGAATTCGGGTGCAAAAGTAATAGTATCTTATGTCAAAGATGTTACAGACGTTTTAATATGCTTTTACTACTAAATATTCAGCCAAAAGGCTATTGGCTTTAACCTATACAACTTTTTTCCTCCTAAGAATAGGGAAAACCATATGATGGTTTATAGATTTCCCCCTTGGAATAATAAAAGGAAAGGGCTATCTTTGCATCAGAAAAAAGAAATAAGTAATAACTCTAAAAACAATTGGAATTATGAAACGTACATTATTAGCAATCGTAGCAGCATTCATGATGATAGCATCTGTAAATGCTCAGAGACTGGTAGATATTCAGACAGAAGCTCGTTTTATCACAGATAAAATGGTGATGGAATTGGGTTTGAGTAAAGTTCAACGCAACAACATATTAAACATCAACCTCACTTACCTTGATGGCATCAGAAGCTATCGCGATATCGACTCTCATGGTTGGAAATATCGCAATAAGCAACTAAAGCACATTCTCTCGGATAAGCAATGGAAGAAATACAAGAAGTCGTACTACTTCTATCGTCCTATCAGTTGGCGCAACAACGCTTACATACATAATATATATGCTAAGTATCCAAAGCACAACTGGAAATCAGACAAGCATCACCACAAAGGCGACTTTGGACGACCATGCAAGCCACACAAACACGACAAACACTACAAGAAACATTACAAGAAGTACAAGAAAGCCAAAAGAGAGTTTGGCAACAACTCGCCTGAGGCTATCCGCATGAGACACGAAATGAGAAAAGACGTCATGCGCGGAGCAAGATAAAGACAAACATTAGTTTATAAAAACAGAAAAAATCCAAGCAAGAACAATAGTTCAAGCTTGGATTTTCTATTTGTATGAGTTTTACACTCTGAAACTCAAAGGAAGTTGATGCTTCCCAATACTATCATCATTAGATATTCTTCAAGACGTCTTCCACAATCTGATCGTCAAGCAAACGATTGTCTGAAAGCAGTTCATGCACATCGAAGCGGTCGTAGAGTCCCTTCTTGATGCCGCACACCATAACCCTCATATCCGATGGCCCATAGTAAGAAGCTATGCGCTCGCCAAAGCCGCCATCCTTTGATCCGTCCTCAAGGGTAACGACAAGCTGATGGTCAGCCTTCAAGCTATCCAGGGTCTCGGCATCCACCTCATTAAGATAGCGAGGATTGACGAGCGTAGCATCTATACCCTTATCAGCCAACAGACGAGCCACATTCTCGCCCTTCTGATAGAACGAGCCTGCTGCTATGATTGCCACCTTTGTTCCCTTGCGCATAACCTTATATTTCAACGCAAAGCTGCATTCTGTTTCCACGACTTCAGAGGTATGCACCACGCCATTACTTGGCACACGGATGGCGATAGGTTTCTTATCTTGCATAATGCTCCAACGAAGCATGGCGAAATACTCCTCGCAGGTGGTAGGAGCAAGATAGATAAGACCCGGAATGCTGCAAAGCATAGGAATATCGAAGAGACAGATATGGGTGATGTCGTTCATTGAATTAACTCCACCTCCTACAACATTTATCACGGCAGGATTAGAGTTGATGCAGAGGTCTTGCGCTATCTGGTCGTAGGTGCGCTGGATGAATGTGCTATATACGGTCCATACTGGATGCAATCCGCCCTTTGCCATTCCCGAGATCATAGCCACAGCTTGTTCTTCGGCAATACCCATATCTATATGTTGTTTGCCAGCCTGCTCACGCTTATCGGCAGTAAATCCGCCTGCGGCAGGAGTACCTGCTGTTACGGCAATAAGGGTTTTATCATGCTTCATCTCGCAGAGCATCCAGTCTGAGAACAAAGTGGCATAATCCTCGCTTGGAGCTACAACAGGAGTGGTTCCATCAGCATTCTTTCTTGGGCGAGAACCGTCTTCAAGATTGAAAGGCATGCCCCAATGCCAAACTTCTTTGTTGGCTACGGCTGGCGCAAAGCCGTGTCCCTTTTCGGTATGGATGTGAACCACAGTTGGCTTATCGGTATCCTTCACGCTCTCGAACACTTCGATAAGTTTTTCGATATTGTTTCCTTCTTCCAAATACTTATACTCAAAGCCCCATGCCTTAAACCAGTTGTGCTCGCATGTGCCATTGCTCTCGCGAAGGGCACGAAGGTTCTTATATATGCCACCATGGTTTTCGGCTATCGACATTTCGTTGTCATTTACCACGATGATGATACCAGTACCGAGTTCTGAAGCCTCATCCAAACCTTCGAAAGCTTCGCCACCAGAAAGCGAACCATCACCAATAATGGCTATGATATTCTCGTTGTTTCCCTTGATATCGCGTGCTTTCTGCAAACCAGTAGCAAGGCTGATAGAAGTAGAAGTATGGCCAACCTCGAAGTTATCGTATTCTGGGCATTCGGCAGGAGAAGAATAGCCAGAAATGGCATTCATATCGTCTACATCGCCAAGGAATCCCGAAGCACGTCCGGTAAGCACCTTGTGAGGATAGCATTGGTGGCTAACATCGAAAACAAACTTATCCTTTGGTGCATTAAAAACATAATGCAAAGCCACGGTAGCCTCAACAAATCCGAGGTTAGGACCTACATGGCCTCCATGTTTGCTCACACGATTTAATACAGCCTGGCGAATTTCGTCAGCAACGATATTCAAAGTTTTAATGTCCATGCCTTTCAAATCGGCTGGCGACTGAATTTTCTCTATATACATACCTTTTACCTTAATTTATATATGTATTAATGTTGTTGTATTGTTAGATGGCGCAAAATTACTACTTTTGTTTAAAAGCCATATTACCCTAATGTCGGAAATAATAACATCTTTTCCCTAAACAGCTTTTTGCTGTCTATCTTTAAGTATCATCGCCATGTTGTCACCTGCCCACTCTATCAAACTATTCATAATAGGGATTAACGTTTCGGAGCGAGGGGTAAGCGAATATTCTACTCTTGGAGGAACCTCAGCATACACCTTGCGATTCACATAGCCATCAGCCTCAAGAGTCTTCAAAGTGCTGGTGAGCATCTTTTGCGAAATATCGGGGATTAGTTTGCGAAGTGCGTTAAAGCGAATAGGCTCCGCATTATGAGCGTTCAACGTATAGATAACTAGCAACGACCATTTGTCGCAAATGCGTGATAACACATTACGTATCGGACAGTCGTGAAATACCATTTCCTTCATCATTCTTGCCATAAGCTATATATCTTTTTCTGTAATCTCGTTATGCTTTTATATTCTCAATATATTGTAGCAATAGCTTTATACACCACAATAGGCTACAAAAGTAACTAATATCCATAAACTACCATATATGCTTGTAGTTAATCTTAGTTAATGATGATTTTTTCTTTCTCCCATTCTTCCACAATAGTTACTTCGAAGTAACTATCTAACCCTTTTGTGCCTTCTTGTGAGGATTATTTTTTCAGTATATCTTTGCAAGCGAAATAATCCTCTATCTGTAATTAGATTAAGGGAAAGAAAGAATTATAATCAACTAAAAACTATAGCACATTATGAAAGAGACAAAGACTATCGCAAAGGCTGCAAACTTCACAGCCGTAGATTTTGGTAAGATGAGTGAGATTAAGGACTACACCTTGCAGTTAGGTCCGGAAATAAAGATTCCAGGAAAGGTGTTTGGCGGACAGAACGTGAATGCTACAGGTGGCGAATTCTCATTCCAAATTTTTGCTCCTGGCACAGAAACAGGATTCCTTCATACCCACAAGAATCATGAGGAATTGTATTTCTTCCTTAGTGGCAAGGGCGAGTTCCAAGTTGATGGCGAGGTATTCGCTATTCAGGAAGGAAGCGTGGTAAGAGTAGCACCTGCAGGTAAGCGTTCGGTTCGCAATAATGGTTCAGAACCTCTCTTAATGCTTTGCGTACAATATCGTGGCAACACATTTACTGCCGAAGATGCTACCGATGGCGAAATACTTAGCGAAAAGGTTGATTGGTAAGTTTGAGTTTATAGAAAATATCTTTATTAGGGAAAAGCATACTATCATTGTATGCTTTTCCCTTTATTTTTTTAGTCTATTCTAATAATGTCTATTCATGATACTCTGAATAGAGGCTATATGGCAATAAAAAAGCAGATTATTGTAACAAACTTGAACTAAAAGCAGTATCTTTGCAAAAAATATATTTACTATAAAAGCTGAATATATCAAAATATGGAAACAGAAAACAAGTTATTTCAAGAAGTTAACGAAGGATACACCATGCTTGAGGCTATCAACGAGGCTAAACGTTGCCTGCATTGCAAAGTGCCTCAATGCAAGAAAGGATGTCCTATAAGTCATGATATTCCGGATTGGATTCATGAGTTGTCGATGGGTAACCTCGGCAACGCTATGGATATAATAAACAACAAGAGTAATCTGCCTGCTGTTTGCGGACGAGTATGTCCTCACGAGAAGCAATGCGAAGGTCATTGTGTGCTCAACAAAAAGGGACAAGGCATACATGTGGGCAAGTTGGAAAGATTTATTGCCGACTTTGATGGCAACATGGGTCTTATCCGCGAAAACTTGTTGCCTAAGACAAGAGGTAAGATTGCGGTTATTGGTTCAGGACCTGCCGGACTAACTATTGCTGGCGACTTGGCACGCCAGGGCTTCAACGTAGAAATTTTCGAGATGGAGCCAGAACCAGGAGGAGTATTGATGTTTGGTATTCCTGAATATCGATTGCCAAAGGAAATAGTGCGCCGAGAAATTAAGAAGATTGAGGAGCTGGGCATAGTGTTCCATTGCAATACTACCGTGGGTAAGGACAACCTGACTATCGACAAACTCTTTGATCTTGGCTACGACGCTATCTTTATGGGAACCGGAACTGGCAAGCCTAAAAAGCTCAATATACCAGGAAGCAACCTCAAGGGCGTGCGCCAGGCTATATGGTTCTTGCGCCGTGTGAGCCTCTACAACGAAGGCAACCTTAGTCGCGACGAGATTGTGGTTCACGAGGGCAACCGTGTATTCGTGATAGGATGTGGAAATACAGCTATGGATGCTGCTCGAACAGCCGTACGCTTAGGAGCAAGCCACGTAGAAGTGGTTTACCATCGCACAATAAACGATATGAGTGCTTTGCGCTCGGAATACGACGAGGCTGTAGAAGAAGGCGTGAAGTTTAGTTGGGAGTCGAGCATCGTGGAGATTCATGACGAGAAAGGAACACTCAACGAGGTTGTCATCGAATCAAATGGCGAGCGCCGAGTAGAGAAAGCTGACTTCGTTATCATGGCTGTTGGTTCTGCACCAGCAAGCCGAATAGTATCTACCACAACAGGTATCGACGTTGATGATCGTGGCTACGTATTGACTCGCGAAAAGCCATACGGCATGACTACTCGTAAGGGAGTATTTGCAGGAGGCGACGTGGTGAATCGTCCATCAACCGTAGTGCTGGCTATGCGTGATGCAAAGCAGGTGGCTGAAGGTATGGCTCAATATGTGGATGCTGTGAAGCTCCTTGAAGCTATCAATATGGGTGGCGAACTAAAGAAGCCTGAAGAATAAAAAAATAATCGAAACAACAAAACAAATCAATACAAACAATGAAACAAACTATTATTTCACGCTTCCTTGCCATCGCCTTGATGATGACAACGGGAAACCTTGCGGCTAATGCCGGATGGACAGACAACCTGTCGCCATACGACCTAAATGCACCATTAGGATGGGCTACTGTAGATGGAAATGTTACAGGTGGCGAGGGTGGCACAAAGGTTACTGTTACCAACAAGACAGAACTGATGAATGCCCTAAAAGGTACAGATAAGAAGATAATCTATGTGGATGGCGAAATAGAGTTCTCGGGATTTACCAACGTGAAGAGTGTGCAGAACAAAACCATTATCGGTATGAAAGGGGCTGCGTTCGTAAACTCTAAACATTCAGCAAGCGTGAGCGAAACTGGCATCATGCAACTATCTTCATGCAAGAACATCATTCTGAGAAACATCATCTTCAAGAGCGCAGGGGCCTACGATATTGATGGCAACGACAATCTAACAATTACCGGTTCCACATATATTTGGGTAGACCATTGCGACTTTCAGGATGGCGTAGACGGCAACTTCGACTGCGTGAATGGTTCGGACAATATCTGCGTAACATGGTGTAGATTCCGCTATCTGATAGCTCCATGGGCAGGAGGATCTGGTGGCTCTAACGACCATCGCAACTGCGACCTATGGGGAAATAGCGATAAGCGTTCGGGAGACGAAGGACATCTGCGCACTACTTTTGCCAACTGCTGGTGGGATGAGGGATGCTCGGAGCGTATGCCTCGCGTGAGATTTGGACAGGTGCACATACAAAACTGTCTATATTCAAGCTCCAACGCCCATTATTGCATAGGCTATGGCTACAAGTCGAACATTTATGTCGAAAACAACGCTTTCACAAGCAACGCAACAAAGAAGACTCCTTGGAAAAACTATGCCACAAGTAGCGGAAAGAAAGACTACAACATCACAACTGTTGGCAACCTCAACGCTAAAGATTTCCAAAGTCGTTCGGGTAGCGCAGAATATTTCATTCCTTCCGACCACTACACTTTGAAGGCTTACGACAGCAAGCTGGTAGAGGAGGTTGTGACCAACGAGGAGAATGGTGCAGGAGCTACTCTCGACATAACATCTACCGCAAATGGTATTGACAACATTTCGGCTACCAATTCGGAACTTCCCATAGACATCACCTATTATAATATAGATGGCACAAAGCTCAACGCTCCACAACCAGGCATCAACATCGCAAAGATGCTGTATGCTGATGGCAGAGTGGCAAGCAGAAAAGTGAAGAAGTAATATTCTAACTATTTATATATTAAAAGACCAAGTCGTTTGTTTCCGTACGACTTGGTCTTTTATTATTTTCATCCTTCCTCGACAGCTATTTTTATCACGCCATCTTCCTTGTTCTCGAATATTCTGTATGCCTCTTCAATTTGGCTGAGAGGGAAACGATGGGTAATGAGCGGAGTGGTATCTATCTTGCCTTGCGCTATAAGTTGTAGCACTTCCTCACAGTCACAACCATCCACACCTCCTGTCTTGAAGGTAAGGTTTTTGCCATACATATCAGGTAGCGGCAACACCTGTGGCTCGTCGTAGAGGGCTACGATAGTGACGATGGCATTAGGTCGTGCACAAAGCCATGCCAGACGGAAGGTGTCTTTGCCTCCTGCCACCTCCAACACTCTATCAGCACCTCCATGGTCGCTATGGTTCTTCACAAACTCTTCGCATTCGTCGGGAGTAGTAAGCAGCACATTTGGATAATGCTCCTTGACAAACCTACGACGCTCTTCCGAACGTTCGCAAACGATAATGCGCTTGGGCTCTTTCAGCATAGTGCAAAGCAAGCTACAGATACCCGTAGGACCAGCACCAATTATCAAGACGGTATCTTCTGCCGATATCTCGCTTATGCGTGCAGCCCAAAAGCCTGTTGCAAGTACATCGCCAACAAACAATGCCTGCTCGTCAGTCACATTATCTGGTATGCGATTCAGTCCCTGCGAAGCCAACGGCACACGCACATACTCCGTTTGTCCGCCATCAATACGGCAACCTAATGCCCATCCGCCATGTGGCGATGTGCAATTGTTCACATATCCATGCTTGCAATAGAAGCATTCACCACAGAATGTCTCCACATTTACCGTTACTCTATCGCCTGGTTTCACGCCTTTAACGTCGGCACCAATTTCTTCTACTACTCCCACCATCTCGTGACCAACGGTAATGCCAGGCACAGCCCTTGGCACACTACCATGCTTGATATGCAAGTCGCTGGTGCAGATGCTACCCAACGTAACGCGGACTATAGCGTCGGTACTTTCATGAAGCTCAGGCTTCGGTTTATCTATCAAGGCAAACTTACCTTTTTCTATATATGTATATGCTTTCATTTGTTTATTGTTATGTGCTTTATTTACATTTGATATTTCGCCCTCGCAGCCTTAGGCAACTTGCTTACGATAAGCTGATACGATTCCCTTATCCACGTCATCACCACCTCGGTTTCTATCTGCTCGAAATACACGTCGCTCCAATGTTTCTTGTTCCAATGAAAAGCTGGCGTTACGGCTTCATATCTATCTCGTAACTCCTCATTCCTATCAGGAGTCAGCTTGCAGGCAAACTTATGCATACCGTCTATAGCGCTATGCTCCTCGTTGCCCAACCAAAGGCATAGAAATATTTTGCCCTCAACTCTGAAGGTTATGTTGTCGTCGCCAAAGGGCTGATCTTCTGTCACGCCGTATAGCGACAACGTAAATTCTCTAACTTGCTCTATATCCATAGCGATATTGTATAAAGGTGGTAGATTCGCTTTCTATAGGGGTTAATCGTGGGATAATCCTTGATTAATCTTTTATTTATCGTGGGTTCATAATAACCACATGCAAATATAATGCTTTTATCCTTAATCCCCAATTTGTTTTATGCAAAATGTTGCCATTAGGTGGTGCAAAGTTACGTATTATACCATTATGTAAAATATATCGTTCTGCCACACTTTATTATGTGTTTTCCCTGTTTTTTTATTATAAAAATATATTTGATAGCAAGCAAAGCAGTATTTGACAGTAAGCAAAAATAGATTTGATAGTAAGCAAACGAACATTTGATAGCAATCATAATGCAACCGAGGCTAATATCGTAAACGACTAAAATGGCTTGCGATAGCGAGTTAAACCGCTTGAAAAAACTGCCTAAATGGCTTGTTAGAACGACATAAATACTCGCCAAAAGCCTCCAATAGAATATTCTTCTTCGTTCAACAGCTGTTGAACGGTAAAGTATATTAACATAAATCGCAAAGTATAACGACTTCTCCGACCGTTCAACAGTTGTTGAACGCAAAAGCCATTAAATATCATCAACGTGTATCTTTAGTTGTTCTTATTATATAAGCTGTATTCGTTGAATCTGGTATACAAATAGAAAACAATAACTAATAAACATTCCTCATACCGTTTTGCGGCATAAACCATAAATATCACACATAAAACACCCACTTTCTTGCCGGTATCGGCAAAAAAGCATATTATAAAAGGTAAGAAAGAGTATTATAATGGGAATGTCTTTACTCCGAAAAGATGTCACAAGTGACATTTTTTCGGAAAGCATATTGGCGGGAATTCAGAAATTATTTTTATCTTTGCATAAGATAAGCTGCACTCGGCAATCTGAAAGTAAACTTTCATTGCGCTCGTTTGCATTATCTTTGCATAAGATAAGTCGTGTTTAGCATTTTAGATGCTTTTACACATTCTCAAAAATGCCTATCAGAGTTTTCCTTATTTTAAGGCAGCACTAAGATATTGGGAACCGCTGATATGACAAAAGACCTTGAACAAATCTGTTTTACTACTTACTATAGTTTTAACTGTTGTAATTCAAGTGTGTATATTAACTGTTTATTAATAGTGCTGCAGAATTAAAAAGTATTATGAAACTACGTACAATTATTCTCTTTAGCTTGGTTGGCTTTATTGGAGGAGTTCAAACCGCATCAGCGCAGTCGTTTAAGGATAGATTCAAAAGCGCTGTTAACAAAGTAAAGCAAGAAGTAAAACAAGAAGTGTCTAAAACCACCAATAAAACCAAGTCTGTCGGCACTTCAAGCCTGAAAGGTAAGCTTCCGGTAATGCCAAATTCTTCATCATCCTTGTTTGGAGCAAACCACACAGCTCTTTTTGCACCTGTCGGAACCCCAACAAATGCAAAGTACGGCATTAAGAAGGTTACTCCTGTCAAGCCCCCGAAAGAGGACGTTAAGCAACCAGACTGGAATGACGCACGCACATATGTCTATGAGCTTGACAACCAAAGCCTTGTTGATGAATATCTGATGCTCAAAAAATGTATGGAAACCAAATATATCAATCCTACGGGTCCTGCATCTTTCAGATACCATAGCGTATTGGACGAGCTTGTTGAAAGAACGTCAAGATTGAACCGCATGGTAGAATATTACAATGAAGCCAACGACGCAGCCAATGACGAAGACGAGGTAGCTTTTGCTGACGAATTCATCGATTTATTAATCGGTCAGGTATTGAAACAGGATAGCTACAAGAGAATGGTACGTTCGTCGCTTGCACCGTTTGCTACATTAAACAAACTCTCTGGTAAGAATTTTATGGAGAGTGAAACTTTGGATTATTTCGAGAAGCACGGAGGCCTCCAGAATGCCCACAAAGCCAACTTTACGGTTGTGAAGTCTAGAAAAAAGAGATAATAAGGCATTCAGTTATGCGATAAACAAACTTAAAGAGGCTCTTTCGGTCGTTTATATTGCGACCGAAAGAGCCTCTTCGTTATCCCAAATCTAACCTATTACAATTACTGTGCAACAGCGCTATCTACAGTAGCTTCTGCGTTCTCTGCAGTTGCATTACTTTCTGATTTAGCAGGAACCTCAGTTGCTGCAGTTTCTGAAACAGTTTCTGAAGCGTTCTCTGAAGCGTTCTCTGAAGCTGCTGTAGTGTCTACAGGAACTGCAACTTCTACTGATCCCTGCTTTGCAGAGTCTGTTACTACAGAATCAGACTGAATGACATCGTTTGACTCGAACTGCATTGCTGACTGATTAGCGAACACGTTGCTAACACAAACCATAACCATTGCCGAAACGGCTGCGAACATAAACTTTCTCATAATCTTAATGTTTTTATTGTTATTATTATTTTGTTGTCTTATTCACTAGTAATAAGGACAAGATGCGTGCCAAAAAGCAGCACAAGTATATACATCATTGATTATAAGTAAGTTAACTAAAAGCCCCACTTTCCACAAGTTGTGGAAAGTGGGGAAATATTGTGGAATAATTCTACAATTTATTGTGGAATGCCATTTTTTCTACACTAAAGTAGACCTATGATAGGTCGCCTCTATTCGTATTTCTTGTGGAATATCCACAGACAGATAGCGCCAGCCAATACCAATGGTACACCAATAAGGGCAGGATAGTTGAAACCTAAGTTCATCGACACAGGAATACCACCAAGCAAAGCGCCAAGGGCATTGCCGGAATTGAATGCTGCCTGGATGCAACAGCCACCAAGCATCTCGCCTCCTTCGGAATGTTTTACTATCAGGTATTGCTCTGGCGAACCTACACCAAAGAGACAAACGCAGGTGAGGAACATCAACAATGCTACAGCCCATGGATTGGCAGAGAAGAAGAAGGTGAGCAACAAGGATATAGCTGAGGTTAGAAGATAGCAACTGGTGATGCGACCAGGCTTGAACCTATCTGCCAACGGTCCGCTACTAAGATTTCCTACCACCATGCCAAATCCTGCGAGAATCATTAGTAGAGATATGCTCGAGGCACTAAATCCGCCTTCCATCTGGAGCAATGGAGATATATAGCTAAACCAACAAAGCATGCCGGCACTACCCAAGAATGTAGCAGAAATGATAAGCCATGGAGCAAGGTTGCGCAAGAAACGAAACTGCGCTTTCATACCATTATTGGCAAGGGCTGCCACATTTGGCACCCAACGATATATCATATAAAGGGTGAGGAGTCCTAATGCTATAGACATTATAAATGGAACACGCCAAGAGAGATTATGGCTTAAGAATGTACCAAATGGCACGCCAATCAAATTAGCAAATGGCATACCTGCACACATCATTGCAACCGCACTTGTTCCCTTGCCCTCTTTGGCTATCTTGACAGCAACGATGGCACCTGTACCGAAGTAGGCTCCATGAGGTAGACCTTGGATAAATCTGGCACATAGCAAGAGCCAAAAACTTGGAGCTATAGATGCTATAGCCGCTCCAATTGTGATGAGAGAGGTAAGGAACATTAATATATTCTTAGGTCGATACTTATGCATTAGTATCAACGAGAAAGCTCCGGCACATACACCCAAAGCATAAATAGAAATGAGATGTCCCACTTGCGGAATAGAAACATTCATGTCGTGAGCTACATCAGTAAGAATACCTTCGATAATAAATTCAGTCATGCCAAGGGTGAATGTTCCTAAGGCAAGGGCAAAGAGTCCTTTTTTCATTTTTCGTGTGCGTGTATGAAATAATATCCTAAAAACTATTATTGGTGGCTGTGTTCTTCAACCTTATTATATATAAGCGGCTGCAAAGTTACCACATTTTTTGCAAATGGCAAAAAAAAGGATTAGCAGGCATTCACTATCAAGGTAGAAGATTGGCTATGCTATCGTATCGCTCCAACATTAATACAATTTATTATTGATAACAAAGCAGTAGAAACTTCCATATATATTTTTTATTTCTTTATATTTTCTGTATTTTTGCAAGCAAATACATTTATAGACTTTTAAAATAACCAAATGAGAAATACGCTTATCCTATACAAATAACATATCTTAGGCGTATATATATAATCAGCATCCGAAAAGAATACAATAAATTGCAAGATGCATAATACAGATTAAAACCATGAAACTCATAGAAGGTACATACGAAAATCTAATAACAGATGGGTTGAAACATGATATGCTCGAAGCATCTGTAAAGGGCTTTGTGTGCAAGCAGGAAGATATTGATGGTGCTGAATCGCCAAGTATGATGACCGAACATCTCAGCCGTATTATTCGTAACAGATTATCTGACGATAATCTTACGGCCGAAGAACGAGCGTCATTTGTCAACAGGTTAATAGACTTTCTTGGAGAAGATAATGAGGAGAAACTGGTTGATGAAAACCAAATGCTCTCTGCTGTTATATCTCAAAAAGACGAGGCACGACTAAAAGCTACAAGCCAAACATTAGTCAGACCACTTACAGGCTTCCGCACAAGCAACCTCTTTACTGGAGGTCAGAGTAGAGTGTCGCTAAGCAGCGAGATAGAAAGAGATATCGAAAGTGCAGACAGCATCTGCATGATTGTTTCTTTTCTTAAACTATCTGGCGTCAACCTAATCTTTGACCATCTTAAACGCTTCTGTAGCCACCCTGCCCACAAATTGCGCATCATAACTACAACCTATTGTGGCGTAACGGATGCCAAAGCGGTAGAACGATTGGCAAGTCTTCCTAATACAGAAATCCGAATTTCGTATAATACACAAATAGAACGTCTACATGCCAAGTCGTATATTTTTGAGCGCAACTCTGGTTTCAGCACAGCTTATATAGGTTCGAGCAATCTGTCGAAATCTGCCCAGACTGATGGGTTAGAATGGAACATCCGCGTTACTAACGTAGAAAATCCACATATCATAGATGCTGCACTTGCAACATTCAACATCTACTGGAATAGCCATAACTTTGAAGACTTCAGAGAGGGTGGCATTGAGAAATTATACAAAGAACTGGAGAAGACAAGAGCACCAAAGCTTGCAACAGATGTACTTAACAAATATACCATACTGCCTCACCAGAAACAGATACTCGACAAATTATCTGCAATACGTGAGGGCGGAATAAAACGCAATCTTATAGTAGCTGCTACAGGTACGGGCAAAACTGTTATATCAGCATTCGACTATAAGGTATTCACAGAGCAGACTGATGGTGAGCATCGCTTATTGTTCATTGCGCATAGACAAGAGATTTTGAAACAATCACGACGCACATACCGTAGCGTATTGCAGGATGCCAACTTCGGAGATGTATGGGTAGGCGATTCGCGTCCACAGAACGGAATTGACCATCTATTCATATCTGTTCAAACATTCAACTCTAAGTTTGATAGTATATTTAGCAATCTGCCAAACAACTATTATGACTACATCGTTATTGATGAAGCCCATCACCTTGTGGCAGATAGCTACCGAACTGTTCTCAACAAGTTTACTCCACAATTGCTCGTAGGTCTAACAGCTACACCTGAACGAATGGACGGCGAAAGCTTACTTCCCGACTTCGATAATCAGATAAGTGCAGAGATTCGCCTACCAAAGGCACTCGATGAAGGATTGCTTACACCATTTCAATATCTTTGTATTAGTGACGATACGGATCTTACCGACGAAGAGCTTATGCAAGGACATCGCTATGTGGCAACCAAACTAACAGATAAACTCTGCAATAAAGAGAGAGTGGGACTTATAGTCAATAAGCTGCAATATTATCTACCAGATGAGCATAAATGTCGTGCATTAGGATTCTGCGCAACTAAGAAGCATGCACAATATATGGCAGAGCAATTCTGCATGGTAGGACTAAAGGCAGCATATCTTACATCCGATAATGACGAAGAGCGACTAACGCTAAACAAACAATTAGCCAAGGGCGAAATAAATTATCTTTTCGTTGTCGACATCTTCAACGAGGGTGTGGATATACCTGCTGTAGACACAGTACTTTTCCTACGTCCTACCGAATCGTTAACAATATTCCTACAACAGCTTGGACGAGGACTACGACTCTATCCTGGCAAACAACAGCTTACCGTTTTTGACTTCGTTGCCCAACTAAACCAAAAGTACGATTTTGCCAGTAGATTTAGAAGTCTTCTTACTAGAACTGACAAGAGCGTTGTTGAACAGGTAAAGAATGGATTTACACTCCTACCCCATGGTTGCACTATACACATGGAAGAAAAAGCACAGGAGTATGTATTGGATAATATCAAGGCTGCAATATACAACAAATCGCGTCTCGTTAAGGAGCTTCGCACATATACCCACACACCAACTCTTGGCGAATTTATTGCAAACAACGGACAGGATATACGCCTCATCTACAAGGGTAGCAACTGTTGGTCAAGCCTGAAAAGAGAGGCTGGACTATGTAATTATACAGACGACGATAACACCAAACGATTTACCAAAGGAATAAGCAATTTGATACATGTAAATAGCGTAACATATCTTAATTTCATACGCAAAGTTATGAAATCTCAAGGCATGATAGCTACAGACAACCAACAAGAAGAAACGTATGCCATAATGTTGTATTATAGTTTGTTTGGCGACAAGGTAAGCAAGATTGGCGTAAATACAATTTATGAAGCATTAAGACGTTTGAAACGCTATCCTGATTTTGTATCTGAGATTTTAGAACTTACAGAATACATTCTTTCAAATCTTGAAAAGAAAACATTCGCAGTAGGTGAAGGAATGCCTGCAACACTTGAACAATATGGTTGCTATACACGTGAAGAGGTATTCGCCATATTTGGTCGTCAGACTGCAGACAAGAAGATGCAAGGATCTGTGGCTGGTATTTTCAATATCGAAGAACTGAATACAGAGCTATTCTTTGTCACTCTCAACAAATCAGATAAAGACTTCTCGGCAGAGACCATGTACAACGACTATGTGGTGAGTGAATACGAATTTCATTGGGAATCGCAAAATACAGACTCACACGCAGGTAAAGGTAAACGCTTCGTCAAACAAAAGGAGAATGGCAAGAAGTTTCTACTTTTTGTCCGTGAAAACAAAAAGGATGGATTTGGCAATACATGTCCATTCATTTGTTTCGGTCTCGTAGACTATATTAGTTCAAAATGTGACAAGCCGATGAAGATTAATTGGCAAATGCATCAGCCTATTCTGCCAAGATTCTTAAATGCTGTATAAAAAATGGATAAACCTAAAAACATAGAAGTAGTAGCAGCCATAATATGTGATGGCAACAAGATATTTGCCACTCAACGAGGCTATGGAGAATGGAAAGACTGGTGGGAGTTTCCTGGCGGGAAGATGGAAACTGGAGAAACACCAGAAGAGGCTCTGCGAAGAGAGATACGCGAAGAGTTGGCGATAGAAATAGCTGTTGGCGAACTTCTAACAACAATAGACTATGACTACCCGAAGTTTCACCTCACAATGCATTGCTATATATGCAAGGTTATTGACGGAAATCTCACACTATTAGAGCATGAGGCTGCACGTTGGCTTACATGCGAATCTCTTAATACTGTAAAGTGGGTGCCGGCTGATTTACAGATTATAAATATATTGATATCAACAAGAAACCAAAACAAATTATAGATATGAACAAGCTTTTAATCATGCTATTTTCGTTGCTTACTGTTGTGATATTAAGCAGTTGCGATGAAGTGAAAGACTCGCCCCTTTTGTTTAAGGCTACTTCAAACACTAATCCAGAATATATATGTGTCAGCTATAATCCCGAAGACGTAGGTGTAACTCTTTACCCTAAGGAATTGAAATACTTAATCTATTCGTACACTTATATTGATGGTGATTTAGAGCTGACATGCACTAACTGCGACAATATTAACTATTCATTAGATTGCAGTTTTGGAATAGTAAAAAACAATGAAGGGAAAGATATCTCTGCTACCGAGGAAGAGGTTGGTATCTCTGTGAAAAATACCGACAATAAGACACTTCGCATTCACTTTGCCAAGTTGAAGGATGAAGATTTGCCGTCGGGCTTCTTAGGCGCACAAGCCACTATAAAAGTATATGGTCGAGTAGGAGGAAAAGATGTAACCACAAATATTTCGGTTTATCGCTCAAGACATCGTAAGCAACATGATGATGACATTAGTAAAAAGTAAAGACATCAAAGACTATATATCCCTCAAATATGACTTCTACAAAGACGGTGCAAGTCGAAGGCAGAACATCAAGCAACGCTTGAATGTTATGCTGAGGCGTAGCCCGCCTTATCAAAAGGCACAAGACGAATGAAGCTGCTGGACTCCAACGAAATCCGGCAGCTTCGAGATGTGTGTATATTTGAGGTGAATGGGATTGAGGTGTATATGTGATTGGTTACCAAATAATGTTAATTGGCTACCATTTCGATTGTCGTTTCAATAAAAAAGAGTATCTTTGCAGAAGAAAGGTTGCGCCTCGGCAATTGAAGTGAACTTCATTGCGCTCGGTTTGGATAAAATCCTCACGCTCAGGAGTGAGAATAAATTCTCTCTTCATTCGCTCAATCGGATTTTTGCACTTTCTTTGCATCGTAAACAAATATATTTAATTATGGTTGTAGTTAGCACAAGAGACTTTCGCACTAATCAGACTAAGTATCTGAATTTGGCAAAAGCAGGAGAGCACGTAGTCCTAAAATCGCGTGCTG
>OBII01000111.1_pt1 | contig 35697 bp, 31 predicted proteins | sample 2433771 | NCBI WGS metagenome assembly OBII01 (sample SAMEA2452127, study PRJEB22498) | human gut metagenome | biome: human feces; feature: human gut; material: feces | place: Australia | collected 2012
ACAAGCTACACTTGGCAATCAGAACCCCACGGGCTTGCCCGTGGGAGTAGTCAGATTGAGACAGTATTTTTCAGAAAGGAACAGGGGAGTAAGTGTTAAACAATTACATATTAAGATTAAAAAGTGAGTTTAAGGGGTATAACTCACAAAAGTTAGTAAAGGATATACTTGCAGGCTTAACAGTTGTAGCAGTGGCTTTACCACTCGCCTTAGCTTTTGGTGCCGGCAGTGGGGCTGATGCTGGTGCAGGACTTATTACAGCTATTGTGGCAGGTTTATTAATTGAAGGACTATCTGGTGCTTCTTATCAGATTTCAGGTCCTACAGGGGCCATGTCAGCCATTCTGATTGGTTTATCAACTACATATGGTTTACAGGGAGTATTTGTAGCTAGCTTTATTTCTGATGTGATGTTGCTTATTGCATCACTATTAAAATTTGGGAAGGTTGTATCTTTTATCCCAAGTAGTGTTATTAAGGTTTTAGAAATGTTGGAAGAAAAGTAGGGAAACCTACTTTTTTTATGTGGGCACCTGTGAATTTATCCATGTATGGATGATAAAGGACATGGTACATTAAAACGTACTAAGAAGAAATCATATGACTGGATGAAGCATATCATTGAAACAAATGGTTTTGCGTTAGAAGAGAATGGTGATTAATTCACTATTCTTTTTTTGTATCCGTTTTCATATAATGACAAAGTAACTACAAAGTGCTTATAGTCTTGGTGAACAAGTATGGTTATTTAACACCTAAAATTAGGCGCTATAACATCACAATTTACATGCATTTTAAAAAGATATGATATATACTAAAGAAAATGAATTATTCACACTTATGCACATTATGTACAAAATAGAATAAAGAAATGAACAAAGTATTTATGTGATTTTGATCTAAAATATACCATGAAACATTGTAATCAAACAAATACATGATAAAATAGAAATGCAACCGTTTACAAGAAAGGGGGTTACACTATGAAAGCGTCTGAAGTATCCAAAAGACTTTCTAGTGGTGAAATGACTCCTCTATTAAGAGGAATTTACTCAGAAAATATAGATGAGCAGGTATTAAGATATAAAGAAGCTATACAATCGTTTATGGATTATTATGGAGATCAGGATATTATGATATTTAGTGTTCCTGGTAAATGTGAAATAGGTGGGAATCATACCGACCACCAGCATGGACGTGTTCTTGCATCCGCTATTCAATTAGATTCTATTGGTATAGTAGGTAAACAGGATCGTTATGTGAAGGTTATTTATGATGAACTAAATATTAATGAAATAGATACAGAAAATATAAAATATAATGAAGCCAAGAAAGGCACAATGGAATCATTGATCAATGGTGTATTATTTGGTTTAAATCAGAAGAATTATCATATCGGTGGTTTTAATGCTTTTATTCAATGTGATATTCCTAGAAATGTAGGTTTAGGTTCTAGTGCTAACTTTAATATTATGATTGGTACCATTATTAACTATTTATACAATGAAGGAAAAATTGAAAACAAATATCTTATCCAGATTGGTCGTTTTGCGACAAATACATTTTATTGTAAGCCAAGTGGTATGATGAATGAATGTGTCTGCTGTGTGGGTGGATTTATTAAAGTGGATTTTAAGGATTCTAATTCACCTGATATTTATAAGCTGAATACTGATTTCTCAAATTTTGATTATACTCTATGTTGTGTGAATTCTAATGTGTATAGATCAGATACTACTATGGATTATTATGCTGTTCCTAATGAAATGATCAAGGTGGCTAACTTCTTTAAGAAAGATGTCTTAAGAGATGTTTCTTATGATGAATTCATGAAGAACTACCGTATGGTAAGAGCAAGAGTAGGGGATCGTCCTGCACTTCGAGCACTTCATTTCTTTAAAGAAGAAGATCGTGTCTTAAAGCAGTCAGAAGCACTTGAAAAGGGAGATTTTGATACTTTCTTAAGATTAGTAAGAGAATCTGGAGATTCTACCTTTAAAGCATTACAGAATATTTATCAACAGGAAAGTACACGTCATCAAAATATTGGTACAGCTATTGTATTAAGCGAAAACTTTTTAGGTGAAGATGGTGTTGTAAAAGTGAATGGTGGTGGATTCTCAGGTACTATGCTTGCCTTTGTGAAAACAAGTGTCATTAATGATTATGCAGCTTATATGGATTCTATATTTGGTAAGGGTTCTTGTTATATTATTCATGCAAGAGAACAAGGCGCAATAAGATTACTCTAAAGCAGTGAAAACTGCTTTTTTTTATAATTCTTTGTGCTATAATATTACCGACATATGTCAGTAACTGGAGGAGCGTATGGCTAGACCAAAGAGATCAAGGACAATTACAGGATTTCCTGAATACAATATGTTTGTACCTGATGGTATCCCTCAAAAAGGCTATATAGAGCTTGAATTAGATGAATTTGAGGTCATCCGTCTTATAGACTATAAGTCCTATACACACGCCAAATGTGCTGATAAGATGAATATATCACGTACTACAGTCACTGAAATATATGCCAGAGCAAGAAAAAAGATAGCACGCAGCATTATGGAAGGCTATCCTTTAAGAATTGAAGGCAATGAATGTATAAAGAAAACAGGGTATCCTGTATTAAAGGTAAAAGGAGAACATATTATGAGAATTGCGGTAACTTATGAAAATGAATCAGTTTTTCCACACTTTGGAAAAACATCACAATTTAAATTATATGATGTAGAAAACAATGAAATCAAAGAATCACAGGTTGTTGGTACAGAAGGATTAGGCCATGGTGCTCTAGCAATCTTATTATCTAATATGAATGTAGATGTATTGATCTGTGGTGGTATTGGTAGAGGTGCTATTATGGCTTTAAGTGGGTCTAATATTAATGTCGTAGGTGGAGTGACAGGTGATTGTGATACTGCAGTAAAAGCTTATTTAGATGGTACACTTGTTCCTGAGTCAGAACCTACTTGTGGATGTAGTCATGATAGCTGTGAATGCCATGATGAATAATATTTGACAAACAAATAAAACGAGAATAAAATCAAAACTGTTGAATGCTCGGATGGTGGAATGGTAGACACGCCAGTTTCAGGTACTGGTGGTTTATGCCGTGTGGGTTCAAGTCCCATTCCGAGCACCAATAGTTGTTAACGTGGGTAACCACGTTTTTTTTTGTGCATTAAAAAAGACTATGAATAACTCATAGCCTCTATATAATGATTCCCAAGAATCCTAATGCAAGGAAAATAAGAATGAGATAGATAATGACCTTTAAACTCCATTTAAATATATAAAACATAACAATAAATGGAAGAAATGCAAGAAAGAACACCATAGATAATAATGTACCTAACATAATCATCACCTCACTCTTATTATAATATTATTTTCCAGAATCTCCATAGTTTTTAAGTACTCTAGCACTTGGGTCATTGACATCACAGTTTTCCCATGTTTTGTTAGGCATCCAGAAGTCTTTGATCCATTTAGCTTTTCCTGGGTAATAAGATTCAAAGATATCACGATATAATAATGATTCTTTAGTAAATGGTGTACAGTAAGGATACTTCTCTTTAGCGTTTACTACATCTTCATCTGTATATAATGAATCAGCATATTCTTTTAAGTAATCTACCATAGAATGTCCTACTGCATCAGAGAATGCGGCTTTTTCTCTAAATAAGATATCTTGAGGAAGATAATTTAAACCTTCAAAAGCGTGTCTTAATAGATATTTACCTTTGTTGTAAGTGTTCATTTTCTTCTTAGGATCAATACGCATAGTATAATCCACAAAATCAAGATCTGCGAAAGGAACACGTCCTTCTAAGGCATTTGCACTAATACATCTATCTGCTCTTAATACATCATACATATATAATTCACGCATACGTTTTTGAGATTCTTTCTGGAATTCTTCTGGACTAGGTGCAAAGTCTGTATATTTATAACCAAATAATTCATCACTGACTTCACCTGTTAGAATAACCTTTAAATCAGTATGTTCATGAATATATTTACATAGAAGATACATACCAATACTTGCACGAATAGTCGTAATATCCCAAGTTTCTAATGTACGAATGACTTCTCTTAAAGAACCTAATACATCTTCTTTAGTCATAATAACTTCTGTATGATCAGTACCTAAGAATTCAGCGACTTCTTTCGCATACTTTAAATCAATAGGATCTGTTTCCATACCAATCGCAAATGTCTTAATAGGTGTATCAGTAATACGCTGACCAATCGCACATACTAATGATGAATCTAAACCACCAGATAATAAATAACCAACAGGGGCATCACTCTGTAATCTTTTCTTAACGGCTTCAATTAATTTAACACGTAGGTTCAAGGCAATTGTTTCTACATCATCATTATGCATTAATTTCACATCAGCCACATCATTGAAGCATACAAACTTTTCACCATCATAATAATGTCCTGGTGGGAAAGGCATAATTTCTTTACAGACAGGCATTAAAGCTTTGGCTTCAGAACCAAATGCGATAGTGCCTTTTTCAGTATATCCATAAAACATTGGACGAATACCAATTGGATCTCTGGCAGCCATCATCTTATCAACGTCTGCATCATATAAACAGAATGCATATTCGCCATCTAAATATCTTACAAGTGTATCTAAACCATATTTTCTATATAAAGGAATTAATACTTCACAGTCACTAGAAGACTTGAAAGTATATTCATCCATAATATTCTTCTTTAATTCTGGGTAGTTATAGATTTCTCCATTACATACCACAATAGTATGATCATCAGAAAATGGCTGCATACCATTTTCACTTAAATCCATAATAGCTAATCTATTGAAACCAAAAGTCTTATCAAATAATCTAGAAGTCTCAATCATATCAGGACCTCTACCTTCAATCTTTCCTAAAGCTTCATCAAATACATCAATCTCTACTTCTGTAGAACCCATTGTTAGAAAACCACACATTTACATTTTCCTCCTATACTTGAGTCAAAAAAAACTCGCTTTGTGGTGCGAGTATCTTACTAAGTCGTTGAGTCTATAACTAAGTACAGACATACTTCAAAGAGCATGCGATACCCGCCAGCGGTAACGTCGCTGAAAGAACGTTCTAGCCTACTTGCATTATGCTTTGGGTAGACAGCTCAGAGGTGTTCTTCATCTATCACTTAACTGTAAGTCTTCCACCAATCACTTACTCGCTAGAGTCTCTGTCATAGATTATCTCCTCGTCTTCGCCTTTGTTGGGTCTAAGTATAGTACAAATATTTAGTCAATGCAATAATAAATTATTATAAAAATATTAAAAAATAATAAAAATTTAGTATTTGTATTAAATTATGATTAATTATGTCGTTATATGAAAAATAATCATTAAATATTATAACTGTGGTAGAATGGAGATAGACAAGAAGGAAAGACCATGAAAGTAAGAACTTACTCAATCATAGAGTTCAAAAGAATACTAGAAAACAATGGTTATAGCTTCCTTAGACATGCAAAAGGGGACCATTGTATTTACTCTAATGGTGAACGCACTATCACTATTAAGAGGACTCATGTGAATAAGATGATTGCCCGTAGACTTATTAGAGAATATGATTTAAAGGTAGAAGACTAACATCTTCATTCACAAAACTTAAGCATGAAAACAACCTCTGGGCGAATAGCCTAGAGGTTATTTGTGTGTTGTATTTCTACCAATAAATTAAGATTTATTATGAAATTGTGATAATTGATTACTTATCTTGGTAGATAGAATCCTATGATATAATTTGTGCATGGAACAACCGTATACGGTAGGTGGTTATCCTTGGTCGTTATGACGAAGGTACGCAACCCTTCGTGATTCTTCTCTTAAGTTGAAAACGGATGTGATGCCTGATGACAACGTATGAAATAATCATGATTATGTTAACGTGTTTGACACTGATCATATCTTTATTGACACTTGTTGTTAGAGTACTTCTTATCATTATTGGTAAGAACGAAAAAAAGTAACTACCTCGCTCCTAGGAAAAGTTTGAGGTAGTTACTTACCAAAAATAAATCCAAGGACAACCGCTTACTGGTTGTTCCATCTTTCGTTTCTATTATAGTTTACAACAAATTTGAAGTCAATATATGTGACTATGAGTGATGCTCATAGTTTTTTTGAAAAAAATTTAACTTTTTTTGAGAAAAAAACCATCTTCTAGATGTATAGGTTAGTAGAGGGCCAAAGGAGGTGGTGATTGTGAAGTGTCCTGTATGTGGCAATGAGGATGAAAACTACATTAGCTATATCAATAAGAGACCTTATTGTAGAAAGTGCATAACATTTGGACGTATTTATTTAGATGAAGTTTATCCAATACATAAGACTCCTTTAATAATGACTGATGCGTCCTATCATCTTTCTTTTAGATTATCATCCCGCCAGCAGTTCATCTCTGATCAACTTATCACGAATTATGAGAATGCCACGAATTCTATTGTCCTTGCCGTATGTGGCTCTGGTAAAACAGAAATTTCTTATGCAATCATCAAGCATGTGATTGAAAATGGTGGACGAGTATGCTTCACAATCCCTAGAAGACAATTGTGTATAGAATTACATGAAAGAATTCAGAAGGATTTTCCTCACTTAACCATTGGTCTTCTATATGGGGGCTATCAAGAGAATAGTGATGCCCCCTTAATCATTTGTACAACTCATCAGCTCTATCGATTTGTATCTTCTCCTTTTGATTTAATTATTATGGATGAAGCAGATGCCTTTCCTTTTTATGGAGATGATGTATTGAACTCAATCTTTTATCATGCCTCTAAAAGGTATATTAAATTATCCGCTACATTACTTGAGGAAGATATTCATGATGAATGTGTCATGATCATGAATCGACGCTACCATGGTCATGATCTGCCTGTTCCTCATATTTATATCATTCCTCAATTTTTGTGGCTCATATCCTTGAAATACTGGATTAAGAAACTATTAGAAACACACCAAAAAGTATTAGTATATGTACCTAGGAAAAGTGATGCACAATACTATGCAGACTTATTAAAGAATACATATAAAGTACAGGGTGTAAGTTCTGAGTCTCTTTATTTAAATGAATATACAAAGGATTTTAAAGAAGGATTATTAGATGTCTTAATCACCACAACGATATTAGAAAGAGGAATCACAATAGAAGATGTACAGGTGATTGTATTAGAAGCAGGAGATCGTATATTTGATGAAAGAACATTGATACAGATTGCGGGAAGAGTAGGAAGAAAAATAGGATATGAGGATGGAAGAATATTATTAATAGATAACCATTATTCAAAGGCGATGAAGGGATGTATCAAAACCATTCAGAAGCTCAACAGGATGTCTGTTTGATCTGTTTATCCTCTATATCTAAAACATCTTCTTTTCATCAATTATTTACGCATCACTGTATCTGTTCCTCCTGTTTATCTTTATTTAAGAGAATTGATATTAAGACAAACTTTCAAGGTTATCCGCTACGCATATTATATGCTTACAATGATTTCTTCCGTACCCTGCTTTTTCGTTATAAGGGACAATATGATTATGCCTTAAAGGATGCTTTCTTAGATATGTACAAAAGAGAACTACAAAGACGCTATAAGGATTATTTGATTGTTGTTGCGCCAAGTGCGTCAAAGGCCAATGTTGTGCGTGGTTTTGCCCCTAACCAAGCCATCGCAATGACAATTCACTCTCATGTTTTCAATGGACTTTATAAGAAAGTAGATTATAAACAAAGTGATCAGTCTTATACACAAAGAGCAGGGATACGTGATGTTATTGGTTTAAGAGGTGGTGCATTCCTTAAAAATAGGAAAATATTACTCTTAGATGATGTGATGACTTCTGGAGAAACAATCAAGACCTGTCTTGAATTAATTAAAAAAGAAAAACCTCAAAAAATTGAAATATTGATCCTCTCTATGAAAGAAAAATACCTTGTAAACTTGGGAATAATTAAACAAGCAAGGAGTATATAAAATCTTTTGTTTTTTGCGGTATGTATGATATAATGTATACGATTTTGTATTGAAAGGAGACACATCATGCCTAGTAAAAAACAAGAAATTAGAAAACAAGTTAAGAAAAAGTTAAAAAAGGAAGGAATGGAGCATCAGGAACTCAATCAAGAGGCTGAAATCGTTGATTTAGGTGATCATCGTGGTGACGATATCATTGTAGAATCATTTGACGATATCAAGACAGATGCAAAACCATTACCATTCTCTACAACACCTCAGAAAGAGAAAAAAGGAATTACTGGCCGTATTAAGAGTATTTTCTCACAGGACAGTTCAATTCTACGTAAATTATAAAAACAGGCAGATGAAATTATTGCGATAGAACCTCAGGCTCAGGCGATGAGTGATGAAGAATTATGTGCTCAGACTCAATTCTTTAAGGGTCGTCTAGCAAAGGGTGAGACATTAGATGATATTTTACCAGAAGCATTTGCGGTTGTACGTGAAGCAGCCTATAGAGTACTAGGACTCAAAGCCTTCAAAGTACAGTTAATGGGTGCTATTTCACTTCATAATGGTGATATTGCAGAAATGAAAACAGGTGAAGGTAAAACTCTAACATCTATCTTCCCAGTTTATTTGAATGCCTTAGATGGTAAGGGTGTTCATGTTGTTACAGTTAACGAATACTTAGCACGTCGTGACTGTGAATTAAATGGACAGGTTTATAAGTTCTTAGGTTTAACTGTTGGTTTAAATGAAAGAGAACTAGATGCAGATGATAAGAGAAAACAGCATGCATGTGATATTACATATACTACAAATGCTGAATTAGGATTCGATTACTTACGTGATAACATGGTAACTAACTATGAAGATAAAGTACTTCGTCCATTACATTATGCATTAGTCGATGAAGTAGACTCTATCTTAATCGATGAATCACGTACTCCATTAATTATTAGTGGTGGTAAAAAGAAGACTGCTTCTATGTATATATCTGCTGACCACTTTGCGAAGAGCTTAAAGAATGAAAAAGATTATCAGGTAGATGTTGAAAGTAAGACATGTACATTAACACCTGATGGTATTGCGAAAGCAGAAAAGGCATTTAATGTAGAAAACCTATATGATCCACAAAATACTGCTTTAGTACACTATATCAACCAGGCACTTAAAGCAAACTATACAATGACTAAGGACATTGAATATATGATTGCGACTGAAGATGGCAGCCATGATATTAGAAATGCTTCTATTATGATCATTGACCAGTTTACTGGACGTGTTATGCCAGGTCGTGCTTATTCTGATGGTTTACATCAGGCTATTGAAGCAAAAGAAGGTGTACCAATCAAAGAAGAAACTGTTACACTTGCCACAATTACTTATCAGAACTTCTTCAGATTATTTGATAAGCTAGCTGGTATGACAGGTACTGCAAAGACTGAAGAAGAAGAATTCCGTCAGATCTATAACATGCGTGTTGTAGTTATTCCTACAAACAAGCCTGTTATTCGTGATGATAAACCAGATTTAGTATTCTCAAGCAAGAAAGCTAAATATGCAGCTATTATTAGAGAAGTAGAAATGCGCCATGCTTATGGTCAGCCAATCCTTCTTGGTACAGTGGCTGTAGAAACATCTGAAATCTTATCTAAGATGTTAAGCGCAAAAGGTATTAAGCATAATACATTAAACGCTAAGAACCATGCTAAAGAAGCTGCTATTATCGCTAAGGCTGGTGTGAAGGGTGCCGTTACTATTGCTACTAACATGGCTGGTCGTGGTACTGATATTAAGCTTGGTGAAGGTGTAGCTGAAATTGGTGGTTTAATGGTTATTGGTTCTGAACGTCATGAATCTAGACGTATCGATAACCAGTTAAGAGGACGTTCTGGTCGTCAGGGTGACCCAGGATGTTCACAGTTCTTTGTATCATTTGAAGATGAATTAATGCAGAGATTCGCAAGTGAAAAGATTAAAGCTCTCACTGATTCATTTATGGATGATGAAGCCATTGAATCTAAGATGGTGACTAAATCTATTGAAACTGCTCAGAAACGTGTAGAAGGTCAGAACTTCGATATGCGTAAGCAGTTACTAGAATATGATGATATTATGCGTCAGCAGCGTGAAATCATGTATAAAGAAAGAGATGATATCATGCTTTCTAAAGACTTATCAGAAATCATCAAGGGTGAATTCTTAACAGCTATCGAACTAGATATGCCTAAGTTCACAAATAATGAAGGTAAGAAGCCAGTTGTAGATATTGAAAAATTCTTAAAATACGTTGGTAAGAACTACATGTTATTAAGTGAATTAGTAGCCAAGAATCCAGACAAAGCAGTGAATGATCCTCAGAAGGTTATCGATGCAGTCAGTGAAGTCGTATTCATGAGCTATGAAAACAGATTCAATAAGGATCTAGAAGATTCAGTAAAACTTGATTATGAACGTCGTGTTCTTTTAGGTATCATTGACCATACATGGATCAACCATATTGATGCAATGCAGAAACTTAGAAATGGTATCTACTTAAGAGCTTATGCACAGCGTGATCCTCTTCAGGAATATACAGAAGAAGGTTTCTATATGTTCGAAGAGATGACAAAATCTATTTCTCAGGAAATTGCTCGTAATATTGTCCATATGGGTATCCGTCCTGGTACAGAAGCAGAAATGAACATTCCAGAAATCAAGGTTGAACTTGAATTTAAATAATGGAATTATATGAAATCAAAAACGGGCTGGAAGATGCCCGTTTATTATTAGACCAATTATATGTTTCTGCAAATATTGAAGTACTAAAAAGAGAAATAGAAGGACTAACTGTACAGACAATGGACGAACATTTCTGGGATGACCAGGCACATGCGACTAAAGTATATGCTCATCTGAATGAAATGAAGAAAGTGGCTGATACAGATGATTCTTTAGAAGCAAGCTATAAAGAACTTGTTGAAGTATATGAATATGTTAAGGATACAGAAGATCCTGACTTCATGGCTTCTTTAGAAGAAGATTATATTAAATTCCAAAAGAATCTCGATGAATTTGAAAAGACATTATTATTTGATCAGGAATATGACCATTCTAATGCGATTGTAGAAATTCATCCAGGAGCTGGAGGAACTGAATCTCAGGACTGGGCTGAGATGCTTATGCGTATGTATATACGTTATGGCGAAAAGAAAGGATGGAAGGTTGATGTTGATGATTATCTTGCAGGTGATGAAGCAGGATTAAAATCATGTTCTATCCGTTTTACTGGTTATAATGCGTATGGTCATTTAAGAGCAGAGAAGGGTGTTCATCGACTTGTACGTATTTCACCGTTTGATTCATCAAAAAGAAGACATACATCATTTGCGTCTGTAGAAGTTTCACCTGAATTAGATGATGATATTGAGATTACGATTGATCCTAAAGATTTACGTATTGATACATATCGTGCATCCGGTGCTGGAGGACAGCATATTAATAAAACTGATTCAGCAGTTCGTATTACGCATATTCCTACGAATACAGTTGTTTCTTGTCAGTCACAGCGTTCTCAGTTACAGAACAGAGAACAGGCCATGTTGATGTTAAAGAGTAAATTGTATTTATTAATGCAGGAAGCTCATGCTGAAAAACTATCTGAAATTCAAGGTGAAAAGAAGAATATTGAATGGGGATCTCAAATCCGTTCTTATGTTCTTCATCCTTATTCTATGGTCAAAGATAACCGTTCTGGTTATGAATCAAATGATCCAAAGAAAATATTAGATGGTGATCTTGATGATCTTATTTATGCTTATTTAAGATCTCAAGTTAAGGAGAAAAATAATGAGTAAAATACATTCTGCAAAGAAATTAGTGATTGATTTTATTTTAGTTATGCTAGGTAATGCCATTATGGCTTTAGGTACTGCAGGTTTTGCGGTACCAGCTAAGATTATTCTTGGTGGTGCATCAGGTCTTGCTCTTTCATTCCAGCATTATGTGTTCTATGTTCATTTATCAACACTTGTACTCGCCATTAACATAATCGCATTTGTTGTTGGCTATATTGTATTAGGAAAGAAGTTTGCAGTAGGAACACTCGTTTCTACATTCGCATTCCCATTCTTCCTTGCATTATTTGAAAAGAGTTGCTATTTGACACATTTAACTAAGGATACATTACTTGCAGCTGTTTATGCAGGATTTCTTATTGGGGTAGGTCTAGGACTTGTATTAAGACTTGGTTATAGTACAGGTGGTATGGATATTCCACCATTACTTGTGAATAAGTATACAGGTCTTTCTCTAGGATTATTAATTAATATATTTGATATTTTGATTCTACTTATTCAGATCCCATTTTCAAATGTTGAAGAAATTCTCTATGGTATTATTACTGTTGTGATGTCTACATATATTATTGATAAGATGATGTTACTTGGACAAAACAACATCCAGGTTATTGTTGTATCAGAACATTATGAAGAAATTGCTGAACGTTTAATGAAAGATGTAGATCGTGGTTGTACATTCTTAAATATCACAACTGGATTTATGAAGAATGATTCTAAGGCTGTTATGGTAGTCTTAAATAGACGTGAATATGCTGCATTTCATGAGATTGTTCAAAATATTGATCCAGAAGCCTTTGAAATCACAAGTGAAGTTCATAGTGTAAACGGAAGAGGCTTTACATTACCTAACGTTAATCTTGATAAATGGTCTTCAAAAGAAATTTAAAATAAATCATTACTTATTATGAGTATGTGCTATAATGGGGAAACAAGGAGTGTGGTGCTATGCAAGAAATGATTAAACTTGAAAACGTAACAAAAGTTTATAAAACTGGCGTACGTGCTGTAAATGATATGTCACTTACAATCGATGCTGGCGAATTTGTTTATGTCATTGGTCCAACTGGTGCTGGTAAATCTACATTTATCAAGCTTCTCTATCGTGAAGAAAAAGCAACAAGAGGTAAAGTTATTGTTGATGGAACCGATGTATCTCGTATTAAGAACTCTAAAGTCCCATATTTTAGACGCAGGATTGGAGTTGTATTCCAGAACTATCGTCTTCTACCAAAAAAGACAGTCTTTGAAAATGTCGCTTTTGCGCTAGAAGTAACTAATACACCAAAAACTGAAATCAGAAAAAAAGTTCGTAATGTACTAGAACTTGTAGGTCTAGAAGACAAAGCGAATTCGTTCCCACATGAATTATCAGGTGGGCAGCAGCAGCGTGTAGCGATTGCCCGTGCTATTGTTAATCAGCCTAAAGTATTAATTGCGGATGAACCAACAGGTAACCTAGATCCTGAAACATCTCAGGGAATCATTGAACTTCTAGAAAGAATCAATGATGTCCGTCAGACAACTGTACTTGTTGTCACACATGACCGTGAAATCGTTCAGAGAAATAAGAAGAGAACTATTCTTATTGAAGATGGTTGTGTCACAACAGATACAAGTTTAGGAGGTTATCAGTCATGGAATTCGTAGAAGAATTAAAGGCAATGCCTAAGCATTGTAAAACTGCTTTCCAGAATATCTGGAGAAACGGTGTAATGTCTATTTCATCTATCTTTGCAGTAACTATTACGTTAATATTGATTGGTGTTGTTTCAGTTATCGCAATCAATGTGAACCATATGACTGTGAATATTGAAAACAGTTTAAATATCTATGTTAAGGTTGATAGAGCAGCTACTGATGAACAAAGTAAAGCAGTAGGAGATGAAATCAATAAATTAACTGGTATTAAGAAAGTTAATTATTCAAGTAAAGATAAAGAATTAGATAAATTAATTGCATCTCAGGATAAGAATTCAAAACAGTTATTTGAAAACTATCGTACTGATAATCCTCTTGGTGATGCATATATTGTAGAAGTCAAGAATGCGAAGAATCTTGATAAGATTGCGAAGAAGATTGGGGATATTCCTTGTGTAAAAGAAGTGACTTATGGTGGCTCTTCTACAAATAAATTAGTGGATATCCTTGAATCTGTACGTAATGGTGGAGCCATCTTTGTAGTGGCATTAATCATAGTCGCATTATTTATGATTGCGAATACTATAAAAATCACTATTACATCTCGATCAACAGAAATCTCAATCATGAGAATGGTCGGTGCTTCTAACTGGTATATCCGTATTCCATTTATGTTAGAAGGTATCTTTATTGGACTTATTGGTTCTATTGTGCCATTGTTGATATTAGTATATGGTTATAAATTTGCTTATGTGACAATGACATCAATGATGTCATCTAACTTGATCACATTTATGTCACCATATCCATTAGTATGGCAATTAGGTGCTCTGCTTGCACTACTTGGTGCTGCAGTTGGTCTATTAGGTTCATTCTTCTCAGTACGTAAATTCTTGAAATTATAACTGCACATATGTGCAGTTTTTTTGTAGAATAAGAGTGAGGTGATAATCATGAAGGAAAGAGAACTCAAAGAGAAATGTTATATGGAGGCGTTGGATGGTTCTATATCTAACGTTAAGGTTGTACTTAATCATATGAAAAAGATTGATTTACAGGAAGGAATACTTGAAGAAGCAGTACTTAATAAAGATCGTATGCGTACAATTCTTCATCTAGAGCTTGCATTAGCAGATTATTGTATTCTTTTAAGAAAGATGAAAGAGAATCAGTTTATTAACTATTTACCTCAGATGAGTAAAGATATTAATGCACTTATTCATTGTAATCGCTTTGAGTATCATGAACAGATGATTATCGTTTATTCACAAAGAGGAGAAGAGGATATCGATGTTGAACGTTTGATTTCCTTTGGTGAAGAAATCTTAGAAAGTTATGGTTTAAATGTTTAAATTTTAAATCATGCTTATTGAATTTCAAAGTGGATAATGCTATTATCTTTGAAGTATACGGAGGATGAAAAGTTATGAAAAAAAGACCTATTGTTTTATGTATTATGGATGGTTATGGATTAACTGATAGAGTTGATGGTAACGCAGTAAAACTTGCTAATACACCTAATCTTGATGATTTAATGGCAATGTATCCAACTACAACTATTAAAGCTTGTGGTAACGCTGTTGGTTTACCTGAAGGACAGATGGGTAACTCAGAAGTTGGTCATATGAATATTGGTGCAGGACGTACTGTTTATCAGTCACTTACTTTAATCAATAAAGCAATTACTGAAGGTACTTTCTTCACAAATGAAAAATTTGTAGAAGCAGTAGAAAACGCTAAGAAGAATGATTCTAAGTTACATATCTGGGGATTATTATCTAGCGGAGGAGTTCACTCTTCAAATGAACATATCTTTGCTTTATTAAAGCTTGCTAAAGATGCTGGTTTAACTAAGGTTTATGTACATGCATTCTTAGATGGACGTGACGTAGCACCTGATTCAGCAGTAGACTTCATTGGTGAACTTGCTGAAGAAATGAAGAAAATCGGTGTTGGTGAAATCGCATCTATTTCTGGACGTTATTATGCAATGGACCGTGATAAGAGATTTGACCGTGTTAACTTAGCTTATGAAGCAATTGTTGATCATAAAGGAAACAGCTTTACTGATCCAGTACAGTACGTAAAAGATTCTTATGCTGAAGAAGTATTTGATGAATTCGTAGTACCTGGTTATAACTCAGCAGTAGACGGTGCTGTAGAAGATAATGATTCAGTTATCTTTGCTAACTTCCGTCCAGACAGAGCAATCCAGCTTGCCACTGTTATGACAAATCCTGATTTCTATGCAGATAAGGGATATACACCAGCAACTAAGAGAAATGGTATCTATTTCGTATGTATGATGAAATATGCTGATTCAGTAAATGGTCATGTAGCATTCGCATTACCAGAATTAATTAACACATTTGGTGATTATGTATCAGCTCAAGGATTAAAGCAGTTAAGAATTGCTGAAACTGAAAAGTATGCCCATGTAACATTCTTCTTTGATGGTGGAGAAGATAAGGAAATCGAAGGTGCTAAGCGTGACTTAATCAACTCACCTAAGGTTGCTACTTATGACTTACAGCCAGAAATGAGTGCTTACCTTGTAAAAGATAAGTTAATTGAAGAATTAGATTCTGGAGAATTCGATGTAGTCATCGTTAACTTCGCTAACTGCGACATGGTTGGTCATACAGGTGTTATTCCTGCAGCTATCAAAGCAGTTGAAGTAGTTGATGATTGTGTTGGTGAAGTATATGAAAAGGTTGCTGAACTTGGTGGTACTATGTTAATCACTGCTGACCATGGTAATGCAGAAAGACTTCTTGATGAAGAAGGTAACCCATTCACAGCACATACTACAAACGATGTACCTTTAATCGTAACTAATTCTCACCTTGAATTAAAAGAAGGCGGAAAACTTGGAGACTTAGCTCCAACTATGTTACAGCTTCTAGGACTTGCTATCCCAGAAGAAATGGATGGTACAAGCCTTATTAAATAATTGAACTATTAAAGCGAGACGTCTTAGTTTCGCTTTTTTTCTATTTATGATAATATAGTCGAAAAGGAGAAATGAAAATGAAGAAATTACTCATTTTATGCCTTACTTTAATACTTTTAGGATGTAGTACATCTTCAGTTAAAAAAAAGAGTGTAAAAGGTATTAAAGAGATACAATATACAGAATTAAAGAAACTCATGAAAGAAGATGTTTCTTTCATGCTTTATCTAGGTCGTCCTGATTGTGGAGACTGTCAGGCCTTTAAACCTATCCTTGAAGACTATCTTAATAAGCATCCTGATGAAGGTGTTTATTACCTCAATATCAAAGCATATCGTGATGCATCACTCAAAAAAGATGCCACAAAAGAAGAAAAAGAGTTCTATAAGAATCTCTATAAAACATTTGATTTTAATTGGACACCCACATTAGAAGTCATCTCAAAGGGTTCTGTACAAAGTAAATATCAGTATCTTGATGAAGACTACTATGCGATTAAGGATCGTAGTCAACAAATCAAAAAGAAAAACGAATTCATTAAAGAATTCAAAGTATTTATGAATCATTATTTTAAGGAGTAATAACTATGAAATGTCCACATTGTCATAAAGATATCAGACCCACAGATCACTTCTGTCCACATTGCGGTTATGATTTAAGAAGAAATCCACCTAGAAGTACGACTATTCTAGGTCGCATGATGAAAGGTTATTTAGTCATCATGTTACTTACTATTGCGCTTCCTATGGCTATTGTATTCTATAGTCAGTTCTTTACAGGGAAGTCAATTACATCTAATTTCCAGCAGTCAAATCTCTATGAGTTAGGTGAATTAAAGAAATCAGAAGGAGAAGAAGTCTATCACTTTGATTCTTCTAACGCATTTAAGAAGAAATTTTCTAATGCTGAAACATTCATCAAACCTGCTCAGTCTTATAAGAAATCATTAGAAAAACAGTATGGTAAGACATTTACTGCTACTTATGATTATTCTGTTTATTCCAACAATGATCTCTATACAACTATTACATGTAAGACATCTTTGAATGATGATACAACTCTTGTGATTAAACGTACTTATAATCGTTCAAAGACTGATTCTATTAAAACAATAATCACAAAAGATAATTGTAAAACATTCAAAGATCTTCTTCAGGAAGACAACAAAGAATTAATCACATCAGTGATTGACCAGCCTACATACAATAAGCTGATGAAAGCTTTCCACAATAAACAAGAAGAATTTGAGACAAATAAAAAATCCTTAGGCCATTATGGCTTAGGTGCTTATATCAATGATAGTAAAGTATCTCTTGTAGTTTACCCGGGAAATAAGTACCAATCACAATTTAAAGCACAAACAGAAGGAAACCATTCTCTTGCTCGTTAACGAGTATTCCTCAGGGAAGTATGCATAATGCATGCTTCCCTTTTTTTGACTCCAATTACAGTCATTGGACTGTTTTATATAGATTCTCTCATGACATATATATGTCTTTTTTATTTAGTGGAAAGGGAAACAAGATGAATATTGTAAGAAGAATAGGTGCTGTTCTATTATCATTACTTATGATATTAGGAATCACTACACAAAGTGTCAGTGCAGCATCCTATAAAATGGAATGGCATGGTAAATCTACTGCATATGGCAGTACTGTAGGTAATTTCACAATTGATGGAAGAAGAGCCTGGTGTATAGAACATAAGAAAACAACCCCATCGAATCAGACAATGTCAGGTGATTTTTATACAAGCACAGAACCTAAATATGCAAATATACGTAAGATTATGTATTATGGATGGTTTGGTTATCAAACATGGGATGGTATGAATGGATTAAATGATGATGAAAAGAATGTCATTATGTCCATGGCGCTTTCTCATGCTTATTCTAATACATCACTTAAAAAAGGTAAGATTGCTGATTTCTATAATTATGCAAATTCTAAACCTGATCCTTTGAATCAGAATAATCTTTTATTTAGTAAGAATGATTTAAGTACTTACTATGATCAAAATGCGAGAGTACAGAAATCAGAATCAGTCAGACTCAATGGTCCTAATGGATATCATATTACTATTAGTACTGGTACAAATAAAGCAAAGGTAGTCAATGAAACAAGAAACCAGTCAGGTGAAACAGTAGATATCTATGGTGGAGATACAATGCATTATGAAGCAGATGCGTCTTATACAGGTCCAGTCTATTCTGGTTATAAGTCAGGAGGTTTCACATTTGCGCCATTAATTATTCATAATGGCAATGATAAATACCAGCATATTAGTACTTGGTATACACTTCCTCCAGAAGTCACTACATTTGCGAATGCACAGTTCCAGGCAGTGATTGGAAGATTAAAGCTTAGAAAGACAGATGTAGGTGGAAAACTATTAGATGGTGCCATTTTCCATGTGACTGGTAATAACTTCAATCAGGATGTAAAAGTCACAAATGGTGAAATAGTACTTGATAACTTATTAGTAGGTGAATATACCATTACTGAAAAGAATGCCCCTCATGGATATTTAGTGAATACAGCGACATTTAGCACAACAGTTAATCCAGGAGAAACATCAGAAGTCACTATAACTGATGAAGCCCCTACAGGACAAATTCTTATTAAGAAATCTGATGCAGATGGACTTGTACAAGGTGAAGCGTCATTAGAAGGTGCTGAATATACAGTATATAACTCAGAAAATAAAGAAGTAGGTAAGATCATGACTGATAAGACAGGTCGTGGTCAATTAAATAATCTTGTATTAGGTATTTATACAGTAAAAGAAACAAAAGCTCCTGTAGGTTATAACTTAGATCCTCAAACTTATACAGTAGAACTTACTTATAAGGATCAGACAACTTCTATTGTATGGAATCATGTCGAATCTCAAGATAAAGTAAAAGTAGGACAAATTGAAATACTAAAGACTGATACAAATAATCAATCATTAAAGGGTGGAGAATTTGGTATTTATGCGAATAATGATATGTATATCGGTCATACCCTTTATAAGAAAGGTCAACTTGTGATGTCTATTAAGACAAATGACAAAGGTATCGCAAAATCTGGTGATTTACCATATGGTTCATATTATGTAAAAGAATTATCTGCACCAGATCAAGAAGATGGTAATAAAGAAAATTTTGTCTTATCTGATGAAACACAATATGTTAAGATCACTGGCGATAAGCTGTTCTCTATGACTTTTGTAGATACGACTGTTACTGCATCTAAGAAAGATATTGCAGGCACAGATGAAATCAAAGGTGCAAAGATGCAGGTCACAGATATGAATGGAAAGATTATTGATACATGGACTTCTACCAATAAGCCTCATTCAATCAAAGGATTAACTGAAGGACATGACTATATCTTAACTGAAATCACAGCACCTAATGGTTTTGTGAAAGCTGAATCTATCAAGTTTACTGTATCTAAAGAAAAGAAGAATCAAGCAGTTGTAATGAAAGATAAGCAGGTTAAGATTTCTAAGACAGATTTAACTGGTAAGAAGGAAGTAGTAGGTGCTCATCTAGAAGTAAGAGATGAATTTAATAAAGTTGTAGATTCATGGACTTCAAGTGAAGAAGCACATTATGTAAGTGGACTTGAAGAAGGAAAGAAATATACACTTATTGAAACAACAGCCCCAGATGGTTATATTAAAGCTGAATCTATCACATTCACTGTATCTCATGAGAAGAAGAATGAAGCATATGTAATGAAGGATGGACAGATTACTGTTTCAAAAACTACAATTACAGGTAAAGAAGAATTAGAAGGCGCACAACTAGAAGTAAGAGATGAATCAAATAATGTAGTAGATTCATGGACTTCTACTCATGTTCCTCATTATGTCAGTGGACTAGAAGAAGGTCAAACTTATACACTTATTGAAACAACAGCGCCAGATGGTTATGTGAAAGCAGAATCTATCACATTTACAGTTTCTAACGAAAATCAGGAAGTTGTGATGAAAGATGCTGAAATTACTATTGATAAGGTAGATGAAGAAACAGAAGAACCTGTATTAGATGCCCAGTTCTCTGTGTTTGATATGGAAGGAAATCTCATTGATCAATGGATCACTGATGGTAAAGCCCATGCAGTGAGTCATCTAGAAGCAGGAAAAGAATATATTCTTAAGGAAACAAAGACACCTAGAGGATATCAAACAGTCACAGATACTACATTTACTGTTTCTGGGGAAGAAGACCTATCTTTAGAAATCAAAGAAAAGCCAGTATTAGTAAATATTCAGGTGAATAAGGTGGATGCAAAGACAAAACAATTAATCAAGGATAAAGACTTTGAATTCACACTTTACAGTGATCCTGATTGTATTTATAGTATGGATGCTGCCTCATCAAAAGATGGTAGCGCAACATTTAAAGATTTAAGATATGGTACATACTATATCAAAGAAACAAAAAGCACCATTTGGCTACCATTTATCTACAGAAGTCAAGAAGGTCGTTATTGATGAAAATGTGAAGGGTGATACATATACATTTGATTATGAGAATACACCAATAGAAATCATTCAAACAGGTGATCCAACAAATCTATTAATGATCATTGGTTTAGGTTTGGTCTCAATGATTTCTATTATTTTCATTCTTATTAAGAAAGAAAGCTAATATTTAGGACTGGAGAAATTTCTCTCCAGTCTTTTTCTATTAATATGACTTTTTTTTATCGACACCTTCCTATATAATGGGAAATTAAGGAGGGTAGGACTATGAAAATGGTATTTTGTGATATAGATGGAACTCTTTATCGTGACAATGAACAGATCTCACCTTTAAACAAAGAAGCCTTAACACGTTTTCGTGATGCAGGCGGTCAAGTTGTTTATTGTACAGGACGTCATATATTAGAAATGAATAAAATCCTTGAGCAGGATGGTTATCCTTTTGATTATCTTGTCTTAAACAATGGTGGGGCAATCCTTGATTCCAATAAAGAAACTCTCTATGAGAAACATATAGAACAACAAATTGGACTTGATATTCTACAATGGGGAGTAGATGCCAATATGCTTGTGCATATGTGTGATGGAAAGAATAGTTATGGTTGTTTTAATCATCAATCTTTTGCACATAGTGATATGGGAAATATACTTATTCCTGACGACTACATGACATTAATGAAGGAAAGTCCTTCATTTCAGATCATTAGCTTAAATCAGGAAGATAATCAGATTGATCAAATTAATATCATTAAGAAAAGAATTGAAGACAAATATGGTGATGATGTAGAATGTCACCCTAATCTTCATTTCCTAGACATTGTTCCTAACAACTGTTCTAAAGGGAGTGGTGTCACTTATCTCAAGGACAAAACAAATGCAATAACCTATACAATAGGTGATTCATGGAATGACCTTTCAATGATTGAAGCAGGAGACCATGGCTGTACATTTAATTATGCACATGATGATATTCAAGAAAAAGCAGATCATATTTATAGTTATGTCTATGAAATGATCGATGATATACTAGGGGGTAAAATATAATGAGCTGGAGAAATAACTTAAGAGATGTAGAACCTTATGTTGCTGGGGAACAGCCTAAGATGTCTAATCTTATCAAACTAAACACAAATGAAAATCCATATGAACCAGGAGAAAAAGTCAAAGAAGCAATTCAATCCTTTGATCCATTTAAACTAAGACTCTATCCTGATGCAGATGCATCAAAGCTTAAACATTTAATTGCAGAGTATCATGGATTAGAAGATGATCAGGTCTTTTTAGGTAACGGAAGTGATGAAGTTCTCGCCTTAACATTCTTAACATGCTTTAATGGACAGAATCCTATTCTTTTCCCAGATATTACTTATTCTTTCTATCCTGTTTATTGTGAATTGTTTAATATTGATTATAAGACAGTGGCACTTGATGATGCATTTAAGATTAAGAAAGAAGATTATTTTAATAAGAATGGTGGAATTATCTTTCCTAATCCAAATGCGCCAACAGGTGAACTTATGTCTGTAGATGATATCGAAGATATTATCAAACATAATTCTGAGAGTGTTGTTGTGATTGATGAAGCCTATATTGATTTTGGTGGAGAAACAGTCATACCACTCTTAAAGAAATATGATAACTTACTTGTGATTCATACATTCTCTAAATTCCGTTCACTTGCAGGTAGTAGACTTGGTGTAGCTTTAGGTAATAAAGAACTTGTATCACATTTATATGATGTCAAGAATTCATTCAACTCATATCCAATTGATGCACTTGCTCAGGTGATTGGTGAAGCTTCTATTAAAGACAGTGAAGTGATTAAAGAACATGCGAAAAAGATTATCGCAACACGTGAACGTACTAAAAAAGCCCTTAAAGAAATGGGCTTTACTATGACTGACAGTTATTCTAATTTCATCTTTATTCATCATGATGATTATGATGCAGAACATATCTTTAAAGAATTAAGAAAGAAACATATTATTGTAAGATATTTCAATGCACCACGTATTAATCAATACTTACGTGTCACTATTGGAAATGATGAAGAAATGGATGCATTCCTAGATGCTATCAAAGAAATTATTCAAACATCTTAAACACATAAGGAAACAATTAATGATATGATATATACAGATAACGTACTTCTATTTGATCTAGATGGAACAGTACTTAATACCGATGAATTGATTTTCCAATCATTCAGATATACTTTTAAAAAGCTTCTTCCTGATTACACATTATCAGAAGAAGAGCTTCTCTCATTCTTAGGACCACCTCTAAGAGATTCATTTGCTCGTTATCTTTCAGGTGATCAGGTAGATGAAGCAGTACAAATCTATCGTGCTTATAATCATGAGAAGCATAATGATTATGTTACTCTATACCCTCATGAAACAGAAGTAATAAAAAAACTTCATGAGAAAGGAATAAGAATGGCTATTGTGACTACTAAATTCAAGGATGCAGCTGTTTATGGATTAAAGTGTGCACACTTAGATCAGTATTTTGAAGTAGTCATTGGAAGTGATGAAGTCACACATGGGAAACCTCATCCAGAAGCAGTATTGACTGCAATGAAGAAGATGAATGCGACAAAAGGTTATATGATTGGTGATAATGTGACTGATATTCAAGCAGGTAAGAATGCAGGTATTAAAACTATTGGAGTCACTTGGTCTTTAAAAGGGACTAAGGCACTTCTTGGTGAACATCCAGATTATATGATGGAGTCTTATGATGATTTATATGATTATCTAGAAAGGATGTAGATTATGAAAGATATTATAATTATTGGTGGTGGACCAGCAGGACTCACTGCCGCACTTTATGCAAGTCGTGCAGGCGCTGATGTGACTATTATTGAATCAGGTGCACCAGGTGGCAAACTAAACCTAACAGCTCACATCGAAAACTATCCAGGAATAAAAGAGATGATGGGTCCTCAGCTTGCATATGATATGTATGAACAGGCACTTAACTTCGGTGCCCAGTTAAAGATGACAGAAGTGAAGGCAATCAGAGATGAAGGTGACCATAAGGTTGTTGTTACATCTAAGGAAGAACTAGAAGCTCGCGTAGTGATCATTGCGACAGGAACTAAAGAAAGAAAAATGGGACTACACTTAGAAGATGAAATGACAGGTAAAGGTATTTCTTATTGTGCTGTTTGTGATGGGCCATTCTTTAGAGGAAAAGAAGTCGCTGTCATTGGTGGAGGTAATAGTGCGATTGAAGAATCAATCTATCTTGCTGGTATTACAGAAAAGGTTCATATTATTATGAGACGTGATGTCTTCCGTGCAGATGATTATCTAGTGAAGAAAGCACTTAATAATGAAAAGATTGAATTCCACTTCAAAAAGAAGCCACATGCTTTAATTGTAGAAGATGATACATTAAAAGGCTTAGAACTAGAAGATAGTGATACAAAAGAACTAGAAAACCTTTATGTACAGGGTATTTTCCCATTTATTGGTTTAGATCCAGTCACTGATTTTGTGAAGGATTTAGGCATCACAAATGAACAGGGTTATATTGATGTTGATGAACATATGGAAACAAAAATTCTTGGAATATTTGCGATTGGTGATGTTAGAACAAAGACATTAAGACAGGTTGTCACAGCTGCCAACGATGGTGCAATTGCTGGACAATATGCTGCAAAGCTTGTTGAAGAGAACTAATGATAGTTCTCTTTTTGAATGCTTTATACCCTTATGATTGTATGTTATAATAGATGCGGTTGAGGAGGATATAAGTCTATGAAGAATGTAGAAGTTGTATTAGTTACTGGTATGTCAGGTGCAGGTAAATCTACTGCCATGGCTATATTTGAAAATATGGGATATTATTGTATCGATAACTATCCAGTTGCACTACTTGAACAGTTTGGAGATTATTTATTAAATGAAACTTTAGGTGGTAAGATTGCGATGGGAATCTATCTAGGAGATGCACTTCAGGCAATTCGTGAATTAACGAATATGGATTGGATCAATTTGACTGTTGTATTCTTAGATTGTGAAAATATGGAAATCTTAAAGCGTTATAAGCAGACAAGACGTTCTCATCCAATGATGATTATGAATAAAGCCAATACACTTTATGACTCTATTGAATTAGAACGCCAGGAATATGAACAGATTAAGACACAGGCTGATTTAATCATTGATACAACTCTATTAAAGCGTACAGCTTTACAAGATAGACTAGAAGCATCTTTCTATCATGAAACAGGAGAAGTATTCCGTGTTTCTTTTGTATCATTTGGATATAAGTTTGGCATTCCTAAAGATGCTGATTTACTTCTAGATGTAAGATTCCTACCAAATCCATTCTATGTTCCTGAACTTAGAAGTAAGACAGGAAATGATAAGGAAGTCTATGACTATGTCATGGAAAAACCTGAAACACAGGAATTTGTTAAAAAGACTTTGTCTTATTATGATTATTTATTGAAAGAATATGAAAAAGAAGGAAAGATGCAATTGATTGTCGGTATTGGCTGTACAGGTGGCCAGCACCGTTCTGTCACATTAACTAATTTCCTTGCAGACCATTATAAGAAATATTATAAAGTATATAAGTGGCATCGTGATGCTGACCACTAGAGGATGTGAAAAGAAATGTTGTCGTTTTCAAGAAAAGTAAAGGAAGAGATCGTATTTAATGAGTTTGATCATGACTGTTCAAAAGCGATTCTTTGTGCGTTATTAAAAACCAATGGAACACTGATGTTAGGACAGGGACTCTCTCTCCTAATTCGTACAGAAAACGCAAAAATAGCGTCAAAGATGCATAAACTTCTTAAAGAGCTTTATGCACCTTCAATTGAATTTAAAGTAAAAAAGATGATGAAGCTTAAGAAGAATAATGTTTATCTTCTTAAGGTTTCAAAGGCAAGAGAAATACTAGAAGATCTTCATTTATTAGAAGGTCTAGGATTTACGATGTTACCTTCTGATGAGATTTTATACGATGATCGCACAAGAAGAGCTTATCTTGCAGGTATATTTTTGGCAAGTGGATCAGTCAATAACCCCGATACATCTAATTATCATTTAGAGATGAGTGTACAGGATGAACCTCTTGCACAATATATTGAAGCTATGTTGAATAGCTATGGCTTAAATGCGCATGTGATCAAGAGACGTAATCGTTATGTTATCTATATGAAATCTGCAGAAAGAATAGGAGACTTCTTACGTGCTATAGGTGCTTCTACTTCTGTTATGGAATTTGAAACAACACGTATTGACCGTTCTATGGCTAATACCGTCAATAGATGGAATAATTGCGATATTGCGAATGAAATGAAGGCTATGACAGCGAGTGCAAAACAGATTGAAGATATTGCCTATGTGATTGATAAAGCAGGCATAGAGATTCTAGACTCTAAGACTGCGGATGTGGCACAGATTCGTTTAGAAAACCCCGAACTTACACTCAATGAACTAGCAGATGTATATTTTAATAAGACAGGTCAGACAATTTCTAAATCTGGTCTTCACCATCGATTTAAGAAGATTAAAGATGAAGCTGCACGTCTTCGTCAGATGGAGGAAGAATAATGACTGTCACAGAAAGATTTGGAATGCGTATTAAGGAATTAAGAATGCAGCAGGGAATCTCTCAAGAAGAACTAGGATTTAGATGTCATCTTTCTAAGAATTATATTTCTGATGTAGAAAGAGGTACTAGAAATGTGAGTCTTAAAGCCATTGACCAATTTGCGAGAGGCTTAGGTATTACTCTTAAAGACCTTTTTAACTACTAATATGTGAAATTTTAGAAGATGTCTAAGGCATCTTCTATTTTTTGTTTGAAATTGGTATAATTTCTGTGAGTTCATCATTTGTTTACAATAGAAACATATAATGACGACACTTAAAGGAGAAAAAATTTATGGATGCACTAATCTATTTTATAATTATATTTCTAGTTTTATCTGTATTCTTAAACATTATTGCTTATGCATGGCCTTTCTTATTGATCATGTTTATTGTTTATGAAATCTGGAAATATTTTAAACTAAAGAAAATCAGAAAGCAGTATGAAGAAGCACAAACACAATATTCATCTCAATCTCAGTCTTCATCACGTAATGATAATCCTGATATCATTGATGTAGAATATAAGGTTGTAGATGAAGAAAAGACTGGAGATGACAACTAAATGATTTGTCCTACATGTCATAAAGAAATCCCAGAAGGGTCACATTTCTGTCCCTATTGTGGTACACCACTAGATGATCAATGTCCTCATTGTGGTCATCAGAACATTCCTCATGCGCAGTTCTGTTCTTATTGTGGAAAACCATTAGGACCTGCTTCAACAGCACGTCGTCCTCAAGGGTCTTTTATTCCTACATCACGTATTTATCAAGAAGAAGAAAAAACATATGAACCGGAAAAGGTATCACGTAAGATTAACTGGAAAGTAGTTATTATATCAGTACTTGTCTTAATACTTGCGACTACCGGTGCACAGTATTATTTGAATCATTCTGATAATATTAAATGGGCAGATGGTAATTCGAGTACTTCAGAAGAAATGACTTCTGTAATTAAACTAAAGAAGACAACAGAAATTGAACAATATTCTAATTTATCTAATGATGGAACTGTCGCAGCCAATGATCACTATATCTTCATGTCAAAACCTGACAGTAAATTGGTAAAATTAGATAAAGATATGAATGTTGTAAAGACATATGATATCAAGTATGCGACTTATTTAAATCTTGTCGGAGAAAAGCTTTATTATACAGATAAAGATCATCATATCTGTGTTCTTGATACAAAGACAGAAAAGTCTGAAACACTACAGGATGTTTCAGCATTCTATATGACTTATCATGATAGTAAGCTCTATTATCAGAATGATAGTGATAATGAAAGTTTATATGTTTATGATATTTTAAATAAAACATCTACTAAACTTTTGGATGAACATATCTACAATATGAACTTTAATGGAGATATTATTTATCTAACTGGTAAGAGTTCTATTATTTCTTATAATATGACGACTAAAGCCACAGATACTATTTATAATGAACAGGTTTATGGTTCAGTTTTTAACGATGGTTATCTTTATTTCTCTACACCTAAAATGGCCATTGGTAGAGTGAATGTAGAAACTAAACAGTCTGAAACAATCATGGATGATATTGGTTATTCTATGTTTGTGATGAGTGATGAAGCAATCTATTATGTAGGTAGTGATGCGAAGATGTATAGAATTGATTTAAGTACTAAAAAGACAACTGCAGTATATCAATTCCAGTCACATCGTATCGGTGGTATGCAGATTGTGAATGATCATCTCTTTGTGAAAGATAATCAGGATTGGAAAGTTGTAAACACTTCTAATACAAAGTATGCAGTGATATTTGATAATTAGGCACTGATTCACTTCAGTGTCTTTTTTTGTATATAAGATTTATGCTATAATGGGTGGGTAAAAAATGGAGATGATTATATGTTAATAAGCGAAATTATTGAGGCAACAAACGGAAAACTCTTAAATGGTCACTTAGATGACCAGGTGAATGGCTTTACACAGGATACACGTGTTATTCAGCCAGGAAACCTATATATCCCTCTAGTAGGTATTAAAGATGGGCATGACTATATCCCACAGGCTTTTAAAAATGGTGCAACAGCCACTTTGACAAGCCATCCTATAGAAGATGATGTACATAATGTGATTCTAGTAGAAGATACAATGAAGGCATTAGGTGATTTAGCACGTTATGTACGTGTGCATTCTCATGCAAAGGTTGTAGGAATCACTGGTTCAGCAGGGAAAACAAGTACTAAAGATATGATTGCGAGTGTTATTTCCCAGCAATATACAACATTAAAAACACAGGGTAACTTCAATAATAATATTGGTTTACCTCTAACTATTCTTCGTTATAATGGTGAAGAAGTCATGGTTATTGAAATGGGTATGAACCATTTAGAAGAAATCGATTATTTAACTAAGATTGCATTACCTGACATTGCAGCAATCACAAATATTGGTACAGCACATATTGGTGAACTTGGTTCAAGAGAAAATATCTTACAGGCCAAGATGGAAATCATACATGGTATGAATCATGGTACTTTAGTAGTCAATAACGACAATGATTTACTATCTACAGTCCATCCTGAAGGAATCTCTTTAAAGACTATTGGTATTGAAAGTGAAGCAGACTTAAAAGCGACTGACATTATCTTGAATGAAGATATGTCATCATTTAGAGTAAAAGTAGATGGGCAGGATTATGATGTAAGAGTCTATGTACCAGGTGTTCATTTTATCTTTAATGCATTAATTGCGATTCAGGTTGGTTTATTATTAAATATTCCAATGGAAAAATGTATCAAGGGTATTGAAACATTTGAACTCACTAAAAATAGAAATGATATCTTAACACTTGATCGTCATATCCGTGTGATTGATGGTACGTATAACGCGAATCTTGATTCTATGAAATCAAGTATTGATGTATTATCAGGTTATTCAGGCCGTAAAATTGCAGTATTAGGGGATATGTTAGAGCTTGGTGATTATGAAGAAACACTTCATCGTGCTGTAGGAGCACATTTACTTAAAAAGAATATTGATTTAGTCTTGACTGTAGGTCCTGCTGCGCGTTATATTTCAGACGAAGTAAATAAAGCAAAACCAGGCCTTGCTTATCATTTTGATGATAATGCCTCTTTAAGTGCTTATTTACAGGAATGTCTAGAAGAAAATGATGTTGTTCTAGTCAAGGCTTCTAATGGTATGCATTTAAAAGAAGTCATTAATGATTTAAAGGAGAATAATTAAGATGAAGTTATTATTAGTATGTGGTGGACAGTCTACAGAACATGCTGTTAGCCGTATGTCATGTGTGAATATCTATAAAAATTGTGATAAGAGTAAATATGATATTAAAGTTGCAGGTATTACAAAAGAAGGAGAATGGTATGATTTAGTTTCTACTGATTTCTCTAGTGATAACTGGTTAGAAGGTGCTACAAAGATCAATGATCATTTCACTTTCTTAAAATCATTTGATGTTGTATTCCCTGTATTACATGGACAGTTTGGTGAAGATGGTACTATCCAGGGCTTATTAGAAATGGCTCAGGTGCCATATGTTGGATGCCGTGTGATGGCATCTTGTACTGCAATGGATAAGATTTATGCAAAGAAACTATTTGATCAGGCTAATATTCCTCAGGTGCCTTCTCTATATGTCAAGAAGAGATATGATGATAAATTAGTTGTAGTAGATAATGAAGGTAGAGAAAGCTTTAATGTAGAAATGGAAATCTATACACACTTAGGATTCCCTTGCTTTGTAAAGGCTAGCCGTTCTGGCTCAAGTGTAGGCTGTTATAAGGTTAATACTTTAACTGATTTACTACCAAAACTTCATGAAGCAGCATCTTATGACCGTCATGTTGTTGTAGAAAAAGCTATTAATGCGACAGAATTAGAATGTGCTGTCATTGGTAATGATGATATCAGTGCATCACGTGTAGGGCAGATTTTACCTCATGGTGAATTCTATACATATGAATCTAAATATGAAGATGAACAGAGTGCAACATGCGTTCCTGCAAGAGTAGATCAGTCTATCCAGGATTATATCAGACAGGCTGCTGTTAAAGCATTTAAGGCAGTAGATGGTACAGGTCTAGCTAGATGTGACTTCTTCTATGATAACGATACAGGAAACGTTTATTTAAACGAAATCAATACTATGCCTGGCTTTACTAATATCTCTATGTATCCTCAATTAATGAAGGATGCTGGACTAGATACACCAGCTCTTATTGATGAATTAATCAAGCTTGCATTACAGAGATAAGATGTCGAAAGACATCTTTTTTTATAGTTTGAATGGATAAATATTTATTAATATAATAAATATTTTGCGAAGTAAATATAAAAATGTCTGTAATTAAAAACAATGGAAATAATATTGAATATTACAATAAAATTTATATAACTCATTACAAGAAAACGCTTATAAAACTGATTATCCGACAAATAATTAATATAATTAGGAAAATAAGGAAAAAAGTGAAAAAGTTTGTTGACATGTCTATGTGAGAAGTATATGATAAACACAACAACCCAAAAGAAAACGACTTTGATAGGAACTAGTAAGGGAATGATGAAAGCGCAGAGAGGTTCTGGCTGGTGTAAAGAACTGTTTGATCATCTTTGAACTCATCCTTGAGTGGAGCACTGAATTAAGTAGGCTGCTACGGCATTTGCGACCGTTATCTCGCTAGAGTATGTACTTTATATATAAAGCGTACTCGATAAGGTTGATATTGTGAGATATCAATAAATTGAGGTGGAACCACGAAGAATTATTCTCTCGTCCTCTTACGCTAGTAAGGGCGAGGGCTTTTTTTATAGGTTGGAAAGGAGAATAAACAATTATGATGAATTACCAAAAGTACAAGAGATTTGAAACGGTGAGCTTGAAAGACCGCACATGGCCAGATAAGACAATTGAAAAAGCACCGATCTGGTGTTCAGTAGATTTACGTGATGGTAACCAGGCATTAGTAACACCAATGAATATTCAGGAAAAGGTGAAGATGTTCAAGTTATTAGTAGAGCTTGGATTCAAGGAAATTGAAGTAGGATTCCCTTCTGCTTCACAGATTGAATATGACTTCTTAAGATTATTGATTGAAGAAAACCTCATTCCTGATGATGTCACTGTTCAGGTATTAACTCAGTGCCGTGAACACTTAATTAAGAGAACATTTGAAGCCCTTGATGGATTAGATCGCGCTATTGTGCATATTTATAATTCAACAAGTATCCTTCAAAGAGATGTTGTCTTCAACAAAGATAAAGATGAAATTAAGAAGATTGCGACAGATGGCTGTGCTCTTGTAAAGAAGTTATGTAATAACTTTAAAGGTCAAGTCATTCTTGAATATTCACCTGAAAGCTTTACTGGTACAGAAATGGATTATGCAGTAGAAGTAGTCGATGCAGTCTTAGATGTATGGGGTGCTTCTAAAGATAATAAAGTGATTGTGAATCTTCCTTCAACTGTAGAAATGGATACACCAAATGTCTTTGCAGATCAGGTTGAATATGTATGTAGAAACTTAAAAGATCGTGAAAGAGCTATTATCTCAGTTCATCCACATAATGATAGAGGATGTGGTGTTGCTGCAACAGAACTTGCATTAATGGCAGGGGCTGATCGAGTAGAAGGTACACTATTTGGAAATGGTGAAAGAACAGGTAACGTAGATATCGTCACTGTTGCATTAAATATGTATACACATGGTGTCAATCCAGAACTTGACTTCACACAGATGAATGACATCAAGCGTACTTATGAAGAATGTACAAAGATGGAAGTCAATCCTCGTTCTCCATATGCTGGTCTGTTAGTCTTTACAGCATTCTCTGGAAGCCATCAAGATGCTATTAATAAAGGTATTCATAAATATCATGAAAGACATCAGAAACAATGGGAAGTTCCTTACTTACCAATTGACCCAGCTGATTTAAATAGACAATATGAACCAATCGTTCGTATTAACTCTCAATCAGGTAAAGGTGGTGTGGCCTTCGTTATGGATACAGTCTTTGGTTATCATTTACCTAAACCATTACAGGGTGACTTCGCAAAGATTGTACAGAACATCTCTGAAGCAGAAGGTGAAGTATCACCAGAAAGAATCTATGATACATTCAGAAATGAATATATTGAGAACGAAGAACCATTCCAGTTCATTTATCAGAAGCTAACAGATATCTCAGAAGATACAGAAAATGAATTTGAAAGAAAAGTAGAATTAACAATTCGTGATCATGGTGAAGAACGTACAATTATTGGTTATGGTAATGGTCCAATTGATGCAGTTAAGAATGCATTCAATGATAATGGATACCATTATATTCACTTATTAGATTACTCAGAACACGCATTAACATCTGGTTCAAGTGCTAAAGCTGCTGCTTATGTACAACTTAGAGCAAAAGGTACATCTATTATTGAATGGGGTGTAGGTGTTCATCCAAATATTACAACTGCAACTATTAAAGCAATTATTTCTGCTATGAATAGAATACATAAGGATATGAGGGAGGCCGCTTAATGGAAAGACTTGTCCTGTCTATTCTAGTTGATAATACAGCCGGCGTATTAAGCCGTGTGGCTGGATTATTCTCTAGAAGAGGCTACAACATTGATTCATTGACCGTTGGTGAAACAAATGATCCAACAGTCTCACGTATGACAGTATCTGCAAGAGGAGAACCAGCCACTCTTGCACAGATTAAAAAGCAGTTAAGAAAGCTGGAAGATGTAATAGAAATATTTCCGTTAGATGATGACCATTCAGTCTATCGTGAATTGGTGCTTATTAAGGTAGAAGCAGACCACTCACAAAGACCTGATATTGTGTCAATTGTCAATATATTTAGAGCGCAGATTGTAGATGTTGCGCCAAATTCACTCGTTGTGGAAGTCACAGGTGATCAAAATAAGATCAATGGTATTCTCACAATGTTAGATACGTTCAATATCACCGAAATCGTCCGTACTGGTATTGCTGGCATCGGAAGAGGACTAGATGATTTTGATATAGAAAAGATGAAAGCTAAGAAAAATAGGGGGTAATTAATATGGCTAAAATCTATTACAACACAGACTGTGATTTATCTTTATTGGATGGTAGAAAGGTTGCTATCATCGGTTATGGTTCTCAGGGACATGCACATGCATTAAACCTTAAAGAATCTGGAGTAGACGTTGTTGTTGGTCTATACGAAGGTTCTAAGTCTTGGAAGAAAGCAGAAGAACAGGGACTTAAGGTTATGACATCTGCTGATGCAGCTGCTTGGGCAGATATCATCATGGTATTAATTCCTGATGAATTACAGGCTAAGCTTTATAAAGAAGCTATCGAACCAAACTTAAACGAAGGCGATATGTTAATGTTCGCTCATGGTTTCAATATTCATTTCAATCAGATTGTTCCACCAAAGAACGTTGATGTAACTATGATTGCTCCAAAGGCTCCAGGTCATACAGTACGTTCAGAATATCAGGCAGGTAAAGGTACTCCTTGTCTAGTAGCAGTTGAACAGGATTACACTGGTAAGGCTCATGATTATGCATTAGCTTATGGTGCTGCAATCGGTGGTGCAAGAGCTGGTCTACTAGATACTACATTCAGAACTGAAACTGAAACAGACTTATTTGGTGAACAGGCAGTTCTTTGTGGTGGTGTATGTCAGTTAATGCAGACTGGTTTCGAAGTATTAGTAGAAGCTGGTTATGATCCAAAGAATGCATACTTTGAATGTATCCATGAAATGAAATTAATCGTAGACTTAATCTACCAGTCAGGTTTCGAAGGTATGAGAAAATCTATTTCTAATACTGCAGAATATGGTGACTATATCACTGGTCCTAAATTAATCACTGAAGACACTAAGAAAGCAATGAAGAAAGTATTAGCTGATATCCAGGATGGTTCATTCGCTAAAGAATTCTTACTTGAAATGTCAGCAGCAGGTGGACAGGCTCACTTCAAAGCAATGAGACAGCTACACAATGAACATGAATGTGAAAAAGTAGGTGCTGATATCCGTTCATTATATTCTTGGTCTGATGAAGATAAACTTTTAAATAACTAATCACTAAGCAACACACACTTTGTGTGTTGTAAAGAGGAAGTACTACGGTACTTTCTCGTTACAACATTCAAAAATAACTTGAGGAGGATTATATATAATGGGAATGACAATGACGCAGAAGATCTTAGCTGATCATGCGGGAGTAAAAGAAGTTCATGCAGGTGAATTAATTGAAGCAAATGTAGATATAGTAATGGCAAATGATATTACAGGACCTATGGCTTTACCAATCTTTAAGAAAATGGCTGATAAGGTCTTTGATAAAAATAAGGTAGTCTTAGTGCCAGATCACTTTACACCTAATAAAGATATTAAATCTGCAGAGAACTCAAAGGCAATTAGAGAATTCTCTCGTGAGCAGGGATTAACACATCATATGGAACAGGGTAAATGTGGTGTAGAACATGCTATCTTACCTGAAAGCGGCATTGTTGTGGCAGGAGATGCTGTCATTGGTGCAGACTCACATACTTGTACTTATGGGGCTATTGGTGCTTTCTCTACAGGTGTAGGAACAACTGATATTGCGACAGGTATGGCGACTGGACAATTATGGTTCAAGGTACCTTCAGCCATTAAATTTAATCTTCATGGCAAATTACCAAAATACGTATCTGGTAAGGATGTTATTTTACATATTATTGGGCGTATTGGTGTAGATGGTGCTTTATATAAATCAATGGAATTTACTGGTGAGGGTGTCAAAGAATTATCTATGGCAGATCGTTTCACTATTTGTAATATGGCTATTGAAGCAGGAGCTAAGAATGGTATCTTCCCTGTTGATGAAGCCGCTATTGAATACTTAGATAAACATGCTAAACGTGAATATAAGATCTATGAGGCAGACAAAGACGCTGAATATGAAGAAGTGGTAGATGTAGACTTATCTGCTATTAGACCAACTGTTGCTTTCCCTCATCTTCCAGGTAATGCGAAGACAGTGGATGAAATTGAAGCAATGGATAAAATCTATATTGATCAGGTTGTTATTGGTTCATGTACAAATGGTCGTATGGAAGACTTAAGAAAAGCAGCCGCTATTCTTAAAGGTAAGAAAGTAGCTGATAATGTGAGAGTGATGGTTGTACCAGCCACTCAGAAGATTTACT
>OBII01000114.1_pt1 | contig 35446 bp, 15 predicted proteins | sample 2433771 | NCBI WGS metagenome assembly OBII01 (sample SAMEA2452127, study PRJEB22498) | human gut metagenome | biome: human feces; feature: human gut; material: feces | place: Australia | collected 2012
ACCCAGGGTGTCGCTTCGCTTGCCCTGGGCTATGCGCTTGTTGGGCTTTCAGCCCGTTTTGAACCAAACCCGAAACTTTAGCTAATAATCTTCCTTCCAAATATAAATAGGAGACCCAAGAACAACCAGTTACTTATTGCTGTAGGATAAAACTGGTATTGTTCTTTGGTCTCCTTTGATGTAAGATTTGAGTTGATATAAATTCCGTAAGAGATAAGAGCCATATTAATCTCTGACTATAATGTCAAACAATATAGCATAAGGTATTCCCTATCAGCATTACAAAGGTAATGCCTTTATTGCTAAACTCAAATAGAAACATGCCGAAAGGTGTAACAAAAGAAAATAAATAGTGTAACAATTTGGGCACTTATTAATAGTCAATTACTTACACCTCATATATCCAATGCGTAAAAATGGTATTTATTTACCCTTTGACGCATAAAACCACATATTTTATTCAGTTTTCACCCCCCCCGAAGCATAAATTCGAGATATCAACTATTAATAAAGAGATTCAAGCTTATCTTCTTTTGTTAGGTATTTTCTGCATTAAGCAATCGTTTATATTCCGTTGGTGTCATTCCATACTTCTCTACAAAGAGTCGATGGAAAGTCTGACGATTAGAGAATCCACTATCCAAAGCAATACCTTCTATAGTATATTCTTGGTTGCTACGTATAAGCTCTAACGAATGTTCAAGACGCAAGTTATTGACGAATGATACAAAACCCGTAGAATACTTTTGGAACAGAGCAGAGAACTGCTTCATGCTCATAGGTACTATAGATATTGCATCATCACGACTAAAGCCTGGCTTCAGATATAGCTTACGAGTTATTATCTCGTTGTATATCACCACAAACATCTTTCTGTCTTCGTCATCATCCTCGTTTTCATCAACCGCTATGGTATCTGTATGTTGACGAGTACGCTCGTTGTATAGCTTACGCAACTCCTCCATAGTTGCAAGATTAGCCCTATCTTTACGTCTTAGAATATTATTATATCTTATTGATATTGCCAACAGCAAACCAAGGGCTACTACAAGAATCGTTGCTAAGAGAATAACTATCTGGCTGGTCTCAGCCTTTTGTTCATGCTTATAAGCTGGAGTTGTATATCTCTATCGGCAAATACTTTTTTCACAGCCCTTACATAGTCTTTCTTCTCTCTGGCTCTAAGACTGTCTGTCATAACCATATTTTCATGAGCTGAGCGTGTAGCCTCCTTATACATATTAAGATTATAATAGCACTTAAACTCATTGCGGAGCAACACCTTTATATAATAATAGGTAACAGTACTATGATACTCCTGCATGTGCTTCTTCTTATTTTTTATACATCTTAGAGCTTCTGCATATTGCCCAGAGTTAACAAGATATTGAACACCAAGTCCTATACCGTCGGCAGTTTTACTATATTTGGTGAGTTTCAACTTCTCATAACAATCCTGTGCTTTTTTAGTAGCGCCAGCACCATAGTAAGCCTTTGCACATACAGCCATTAGTTCTGCCTCGCGTATATCGTTAAGACCAATAGGGGTAGTATCTAAGTGATTTAGATAATCCAGCAATGACAGACATCGAGGTATTAACGAAATAGCCTTATCATAAAAGCGATTACTTGCATACACATCAACTTGCTTAGTCAAGGCATACAACATATTGTCGTAGGTAGCCCTTCTTACACTATCTCCAACAAGGGTTTCGTACATTTCTATACTCCTATTTAGATAGTCTAAAGCATCATTTAAATTATCAATCTCAGATTTAGCACTTCCTACAGCCATGTAGAAAAAAGCTGTAGATTCCGAATCATTACATTTCTTAGCAAGTTCTATAGCATCATTCGATTTAATTATAACTTCTGTATAATGGCTTTGCATATAATATATAGAAACCAAGACTTTCAAACTATTGAGCTGAGCTAAGGTGTCTTCATTTTCAACAGCATAGGAATAGCCTTTATTAGCACACTCCAAAGCTTTATTGGGATTATCAAGTCCATAGAGATACGAAACAGCCCTAAGATTTTGAATATCTTCTATAGGTATAAGCTTATTTTGCTCTGCAGAGTCAAGCATCTGCAGAGCTTCCTGTGGTTTATCAATATAGATAGTGGCTATCCTATGAAGAAGGTTTATACTCTTATTCTTTGATGTAGAGTTTTCGTGACTTTGCTTATTTTTTGTTCCACACGACGCCACAAATATAGCCATTAGCAATAGCAAGATATATTCTATTCCCTTGCGTAAAAATCTCTTTTCTATCATTCCGTTCGTTATTGTTAGTGGTTGATTGATTCTTTCTTTTATTATTGTTCTATCAAGAACTTACCATCATTGGTAACTCCTGCTACAGAAGTCTTAACTCTTGTATCTCTACTATTATTGTAGAGCGTAACGTTGAAGTTGCCATCATCATCAGGCATGGCATTTGGATTCCAATATAATGTGCGGCGATAGTCTTTCTGATTAGCAGGCTTAGCCTTAGAATAATCTGGGGTGTAGAACTGCTCAGGCTCCGCAAAACCATCAAAGAGATATCTGCGGTCGCGATATGTATAGCGTGTGCCATCGTCGGGCAACAGCTGATATATCATGGTGACATCCTCTAAATTCAAAGATTCAGTATGTCGGTCATCTGGATTACGAGGTTCGTAGTCGGTATAGAAGCGGAACTTATCCAAACGCTTCAGGTGCAGATTCTTGAAAACTACTGCATTGCTTCTATTCTTAAGATTTTCAAGGTGGGCACTAAAATTCTGATAGAATACATATCCATCGACAAACGCAGCACGGATATTATAATCGCGATATCTACCCATATTACCATAAACGGTAAAACAAGCTATCTTTGGGAAAGTACCCATATTAGGCACTCCCCACGACAAGCCACGATCGGTAGCTTCATTATAAAGATCATAGGCATCGATGACATAAGCAGGCTTCGATAAGTCAATAGCTCGACGACTACGACGTTTGGCATCAACTTTTACAGTAGACAAGGTATGATCGCCTTCCATCTTTGACAACTCCTTAAGCGAAGCATCGTCTAACAAGAGGTTGCGCCACTCAGGCTGATGTGTTTGATACCAAGAGTAGGAATGAGCAAATACAGGAAAGAACAACTCTTGCTTGACATAGAAATCAGGATAAGACTCTTCATCGAAACGATGTTTATCTTTACCTTTTTCCATAGACTTCTTTACAGAGTCTTTCTCATTATAAGCTTTTACAAACAATACTGCCTTACCGTAGAAAGGTGGTAGCTGAAAGAGGAATCTACCATTGTTGATAGTTTTCTGCACTCCACCTGCTGTCATTCCATCTTTGCTTATCTCAGCCTCCACAAGCACTTCCTTCTTCAAAGTGCCATGGTTAACACCTAAATATTCGCCTTCAACTTCCTCAGCCATTCCTTCTTGAGTTGCTTCTGATATTTCGCCCGTTGCATCATCTGTAACAGAGGCATTATTATTGTCATTGGAAACACTTGCAGAGGCACTCTCACCAGTCATCGTCACTGCGCCTTCGCTAACAGCATCTTCTGCTTTTTTAATTGCATCAGAAGCAACACTTACTTTATTGTCAAGTCCATCTATATCGTTGAGAGTAAGCATATCTACTCCCAACATTTTGTTTACAGAACCTTCGAAAGTGAGAGTTAACTCTGGACGGTATCTCAATACAGGCACACGCTGATATCTACGCCATCCTTGCACCATCAGCAGATTGTCGAGCGCTTTGGTGTGAGCGTCATCATTGCTTTCAAAATAATATGCAGGCGAAGCCACAAAACCTTTAAGGTCGGAACATAACAACATCTCGGTCATCATATTGCCATCATCGTATGAAGTATCATCTGTACGAGCATCGCGAACAGAGATTGCAAAAGGTGTTTTGGGTTCTGCACCTTTAACTTCAAGACTTATTGGTTCGAAAGGCTTATATTCCATCTTGTCGGTCTTCACGCTAACATTCTTCACTTCATCACCATGATTTACGAAGAATAGTCGTGATGCCAACACCTTAGCATCTGCATCAAGAAGCATGAGTTCGTTAACACCCGAAGGCAACTTATCCATTGCCAAAGAGGCGGTAGTAGCAGAAGTACGCTCGAAAAGACATAGTCTACCTCTACACATCACGGCATAGGCAGCCACGTTTACTCCCCTACTCGTCCATTTAGCCACACATTTGTCTAATACCAAGGCGACGCCTTCTTCTTGAGCCTTCGGAAGTTTGAAAGTCCATTCTTTATCTTTCCACATGAATGTTGCTTTCTGTCCATTAGGAGTAACAAGGAATGTTCCTCGTCCCATATAGGTAGGCTGAAGTTTTGTGCCATCATCAAGAGAGCCAGATATTTGCAAAGCCTGACCATCATTATTACAGATATCGAAAGCCACTCTATTCTGCACACCTTCAAGAAGTGTGCCTCCTTCTGGATAAAAGTTCACCTTCAACTTAGGTTTTTCTACAAACTCTACCTCCTGTTTTGGTCTGCCATACATATATTTGCCTTCATAGTTACCTTTCTTTTTAGGCTTACTGAAGATTGGAAGAACTCGTGAATACAGACCATCCCATTCTCGGAAGAAGTCATGAGCCATGTTGTTATTATAGAATAGGTGCTTATCATCGAGGGTGTAAGCACGATGTGTAACATTAAAGTTTAGCATCCAACGGGTGTAAGCTCTTAGCTCGTAATATCCGCTATATAGACTATCTTGAAGCGCAAACTGTCCGCATGTTACTCCCTTGTTGCTTACAACAATGCGTTGGCGCTCTACCACAACACCATCTGGAGACAACAATTCCACATATAGCAGTTTACTCATATTGGTAGGCTTGTTATCATCAGCACGAAGCACGAAAGCCTTATACCATAGAGTGTCACCAACAAAATAGCAGTTATTATCAGTCTGTACATATACTTTCTCTTGCACTTGAACATTGGTTTGCAACAGAGTCTGCAAACTATCCAAAGCATCTGCTTTAGCTGTGGTAAGAGATAACATCGACAACATCATGCACAAAAGGCATGAACATATATTGTTTGGTAATATAGATTTCATAATGGTAGGCTTTTGATAATAATGCTACAAAAGTAATAATAATTTTTGAAAAAACGAAGAAATAGAAATTAAAAAAGGAGCATATCGTGATTGATATGCTCCTTTAATAACATATTATCAGTAAGTAGTTATTCTCTTACTTAAATGGTAAATACCAGTTGTTAGGGTCAGTCAAATCCTTGGTAGGATTCTTATACATCAACTTGCGTGCAAGCCACTTGCCACCGAAGTCGGCACCATAGAGACCAGCCTTGTTCTTGTGACGAGCCAAACGCATGAGGTCGTACCAACGTGTACCCTCGAAAGCAAGCTCAAGAGCATACTCATCGCAGAGGATATCCTCCATTGCATTGATGCTATCGGCCTTTGTTGCACCAACAGCAACATTGTAGATATCTGCAATCTTCTTCATTTTCAAACCAACGATAGTATCAAGCTGATATGGTGAGCGACCAGGATAGTTACCATCGCCAGTTATACCACAACCATGTCCATGGATACCATAGTTAGTTGCAAAATCGCCTACTGATGAAGATGCAGCAGGGAACAACGAGCGATTCTCGTCTGAGAGGAATGGATATGTTGTCTGAAGCATTTTGCGAGTATCGTCTGTGATATAAGTACGAGTAGAATCAAGCAAAGCTTCTGTAATACCATCCTTCAATATTGCGAATGCTGCATCAGGATGACCTAAGCGGTTGAAAGCCTCTGCAAGGTGGAGATAAATAGTAGATGTACGATATAGCATTACGTTAGCTGCATTATACTTTCTTATCCACTGCTTTGTAGAGTCAGCATTTGTACCAAGAGTGATAGAAGTAGCAGAACGCATATCACCCCACTTTATACCACCAACATACTGCTGCTTCAAACCGCCAGTAACGTTACGATAGTAGTAGTAGTCGCAACTATCTGAGATTGCCCAATATTCCTTTGAAGGCATAATCTGAATCTCATCCATCTGCAATTCTTTTTTGTCTGTGCCATAATAGTTGTTACCGAAATATTCAGGCAACATACTTGTTGTACCGCGCAAGCTGTTTACTGCCATTGGAATATAAGAAACATAGTCGTAGACAGCATTGTTTTTGAAAATGTTGTTGAACCATAATACATGTGTTCCAGACAAATCCATATCCGAAGGTATGAACAATGGTTGTTGCTTATTATAGTCCGAGAAGCTCTCTCTATAATTTCCTGCTTGATTATTATAAGCAACCTTTGTAAGATATGTTGTATAGTGAGAAGCAGCCTTATCAAACTGCTCTGTCTCAAGATACATTTCACCAAGGATAACGTCAACAGGTATAAAGCAGAACATAGACAACATATTCTTGCTCTCTCCCCAGTTTGTCTTACCTATATTAGGATTTCCATAGTCAGGAACCTTATAGCCAGTATACTGCTCAAGGTCTGGAGCAAGCTCAGCTACAATACCATTGATATCGAGCTCAGGATAGTTACTACTATTAATCTGAGAGATTGTAGTAAGAGGTTCTGTAAAGAATGGAACCTTACCATAGGTGCGAGCCAACTGCAAGTAAGCCCAGGCACGGAAAGCCTTGATAGCAGCATACTCACGCATAACAACGAGTGTACTACCTGTCATAAGGGTTGTATCGCGATGTGCTATGTAGTAGTTACAGTTGTTGATTACACGATAGTATACGTATGCAGAATCATATTTGTTTGAAGCATCAGCAGAGAAGTTTGCGAGCTTACGAAGGTTGTTGTCTGTATATTCAGTAGTCTTTACAAGGTCGCCACGCATCTCACCGATTAGCACATACTGGTCTGCCAACTGCTGCATAGACTGCATAATGCCGAAAGCAAAGTGTACTGAGTCGGTCTTGCTATTGAGGTCCTTATCGAAGAGCTGACGAGAGCTATCAGACTCCAACATGTCGGAGCAGCTTGGGAGCATGCATACTCCCAATACTGCCAACAATGATAAAAATATCTTTTTCATTTCTTAATGATGTTTAGAGGTTAGAGGTTAATCTTAACACCGCACTGGAAGCTACGTCCCTGAGCAATATTGCCGCAGTCGATACCCTGATAGAGTACGCCATTGCCGATAGAGAACTCAGGATCGCTACCAAGATACTTAGTGAAGGTGAGCAAGTTGTTAGCCTGTGCCCATACTGTCAAGCCCTGGAGCCATGTCCATGAACCAGGAACAGGAACCTTATAGCTGAGGTTAAGGGTCTTGAGGCGGAGATAGCTGCCATCTTCAATCCAACGATCAGAGAAACGGTTGTTGCCCATAGGGTCGCCGTAAGCAAGGCGAGGCAAATCTGTCTGCTGTCCCTCATAACGCCAGTGAGCAACCTCAGCAACCTGCTGGTTGTAGAATGTGCTACCGCTATTGAGGATAGAACGCTGATAGTTGTAAACATCGTTACCAAGGCTATAGTTCCAGCCCATGGTCAATGTCAAGTTCTTATAGTTGATAGTAGCGAAGATGTTACCATAAATATCTGGGTTAGGATCACCGATAACGACCTTATCAAGTTCGCTAATCTTACCATCGTTATTCTGGTCGATGAAATGAACATCACCAGCCTTGAAGTCGTTGCGAAGACCTGCATTGTCTTCCATATACAAGTAACCATCCTTGCCAGCAGCCTTAGCTTCAGCATCTGTTGCAAATACACCAGCTGTCTTGTAACCATAGAACAAACCTACAGGGTTGCCTACAGAAGTGAGGATGTTGTTGTCGCCATATACAGATGTTGTATAGTCTCCATCAGGAAGCTTGGTAACCTTGTTAGCATAGTGGCCTACGCTTGCACCAACTTCAACATTCCATTTGTGAGTAACAACAGGCTTTGCAGTAACCGAGAGTTCAAAACCTTGGTTCTCAATCTCACCACCATTAGTCCAATAGTTGTTGATACCGCCGATAGGGTTCTTGAAAGTCTGGAGAGTGAGCAAATCCTTTGTCTTGTTTACATAGTAGTTGAAGTCTACGCCCAAACGGTTGTTGAGCATGTAAGCCTGCAAACCTACGTTAAACTTATGGTTAGTCTCCCACTTAATCTCATCGTTACCGATGTTGGTGAGCTGCAAACCGATAGCATTATAGTTGAAGCGTACTGCAGAAAGGCTTGTACGAGCAGCATAGTTAGAGATGTCGTCGTTACCGCTCATATCATAACCAGCATTCACGCGCAAATAGTTGACACCAGCATTCTTTGGGAACCAAGACTCGTTAGTCATAACCCAACCCAACTGTACGCTTGGGAACAAAGCCCATGCAACACCACAAAGGTCGAGGTCGCCTGACTTTGCACCGAAACGGCTATTAGCTTCTGCAGAGAGAGAAACTGTTGCGAAGTAACGGTTCATGTAGTTATAGTCTACATTGCCATACCACTGAAGGTTCTTCCATACATCGTTGTTACCCTTGATGTGCTGATAACCAGAGCTTGCGCTAAGAGAAGGGTTCTTATCGTTGGTTGTAGAGTTATACTCTGTCTTCAAGTTGTTATCATCAAACGAGAAGTAGGTATACTTAAATCCACCGAAGGCAGCAAGGTTGTGCTTGCCATACTGATACTTCCAATCGATATGAGTATCGCTGACAACGTTAATCTCCTTAGAGAACAATGAAGCTGCCATACTTGTTACAGTACCGAGGTTAGAAATCTCGAACGAAGGTACACCAACGAATGGACGATGATAGCGCTGAGAGTTACGGTCCAATGTATAGCTGAACATAGAAGTAAGGCTCAAGTTATTATTTATAGTCCATGTAGGTTCTACACGAACATTGAAATAAGTGTTCTCAGCCTTGTTCTTATTGTCGCCATTAGCATTATTAAGGATGGCAACAGGGTTAGCCAAACCATAACCAGAACCAAGCTGGCTATAGATATCATCATAGTCGCAAAGCAATGATGTGAAACCACCAACAATAGCATTATACTGATAAGGACTTACGATAGGAGCCTTTATCAACGACAAGAATGTTGGAGAGGTGATAGCACCTGCACTAAGGTCTTCCATTGCACCATCGTCAAACACCTTACTGTTTGTACGGCTGATAGAGATATCAAACTTTGTATTAAGGTTATAAAGAATGCTGATATCGGTATTGAAACGAACGTTCATACGATCGAAATCATTATTCTTAGCTGTACTTTCAGCCTTAACATAACCTACAGAAAGGTTGTACATACCAATATCATCACCACCCTGCACACTGATATTGTAGTTCTGGGTCATGGCTGTGTCGTAAACATAATCTGTCCAGTCTGTATCGTTGTGATATGTGTGATAATAATAGTTGTTTGGATCATCGTTGAGGAATCTAAACGAGATAGGAGTATCACGATTGATATTCTCAGGAACGGTACCAAGAATCTCTGTAGCATAGTTGCGATACTGCGAAGCGTTCATCATTGTAGGCAACTGTGGTACGAGGCTAACACCAGCAGAGATGTTGGCATCAATACGTGTAGCCATAGACTTACCACGCTTTGTAGTGATAAGGATAACACCATTACCACCGCGTGCACCATAGAGAGCAGTAGCATTCTTCAACACCTTTACTGAGGCAATATCCTCAGGAGCAATGTTTGCAAGAATATTGTTAATCTGTCCGCTATGCAAAGACAAACGATTTTGCTGCATATCCTGCTCCACTCCATCGACAACAATCAATGGCTGAGCATTAGCGTTGATAGACGACAAACCGCGAACAAACATTGATACACCTATGCCAGGAGCTGCAGAACGTGTCACTGTACGAACATCGGCACCGAGTATGTTTTCAATATCTGATTCTATAGTCACGTCTTTAGCATCAGCATCGAAACCAGCCTGGGCGGTATAGGTTGTTCCTTCACCATACATAGGACGGAACTTCTCCTGCATCATCAACACCTGGATATCTTTTTCAGTATCCTTAGCATTGATAGCAACCTGCTGCGACATAAACGAAGGTGAATGAACAAACAATGTTGTTGCAAATTCAGGAACCTTGATAGTAAACTTACCATCAGCACCTGTCATGGCAGAATATCTGTCATAGCCAAGCACCTTGAGCTGAATACCAGCAAGAGGCTTCTTTGAAACCTGGTCTACAACAACACCATGAAGCATGGTGGTAGCAAAATTATCTTTCACCTCACGCTGACGTGTAGGCTTCTTGATAGTCATCTCAACCTCTTCGCCATCATTTTCTGTTTGGGCAAAGGCTGTTGGGCACAAGCCCAAAGAAATGGCACAGAGCGATAGTCTCAGACCATGCTTCTGTATATCATTAATATATTTACGCTTCATAATTAGTTCTCCTTAGTAGCATTGGCTTCAAACTCTTCCATCTCTGCAGGTTTCATCAATATTGAAACGATGCGGAAGTCGCGTGTGTATTTTGCCATCATAGCGCTATTGAACACACCGAAGTCGGTAGTTATCTTCAAGTTAGGGTAAATCTTATTTCCAAGTCCATAGTATGCAACAGGGAATGTGAAAGAACCAACAGCAACAGTATCAACCTTGTTAGGATTGTTTACTACCTTCTGATTCAACTTCTTTGTCTGCAACTTACCCTTTGCGTCACAGTAGCTAAGAGTGAAGTCAAGCTGATTAGGCTTACGGAATACATTACCATCAGCATCTTTGCCATAATCTTCGCTTGGTGCCAATACTACATATATATTATATGTGGTAGAGAGCACTTTGGACAATTTAACATCCATCTGTGGTTTACCATAACCACTCAAAGGTGTTACCCAAAGATAGACAAGGTCGCTTTGATTTGCATATTGTGGTTTGTAACCAATCTCTTCAAACTTATCAGAATTAATTTGAACAGTAGAAGTTGCGCCAGTCCAAATCTTGCTAGCAAAAGGACTATTCTTGATTGGCATTGCCCATGCTTCCCAAGGACGGAAAGCCAAAGAGTCTACGACACGGAACTCACCATTACTCATCTTAGATTTGCTGACGGTGTGCGACATTATCTCCTCAGGGTTAGAGAAATATCCTGAAGTTGTAGACTTCAAAGTATCATAAGGTTGCTTGCCTTCTTCTTTGAGCCAATCGTTGTAGTAGTTGTTATTGTTATACAAGAGATTACCAACAACACCTAAAACAGCCATAGAGTCTGACTGGTAAGCTGGGTCAATAGTTACTGTAGATGTAGGTGCAGAAGATGTAGATTTAGCTTCATCAATATCTTGTGCTGAAGTAGTAGCGATATAGTTGAAGTATTTCTTCACCTTATTATATTGTGCTACCCATGCTTCGTTTGTTGGAGCGAGCATAGTATACGAACTATCCTCTTTGCTCACCTTAGCATACAGCATATTGAAAGCTGTATTGGTAACAATCATCACAGAGTCGATGTAAGTCTGCTTACCATTTACAGTAGGACCAAGCACACTGTTCTTAGTGTCAAGGGTCTGAATCTCATAACGCTTAAAGTAGTTTACTACCGAGTCGAGCCCCTCTGCTGATGTAGCATGCTCATAGATGTTTGGATAGAACTGTGCTGCACCATTAAGGATATGCATAATACCATTGATGCTTGGCTGGTTGAGAGTAGTGATGTTCAAACCATCATAAGTATACGAACCATCACCAACGAAATCGTAAGACTTCTCATTCAATACCTTTATACGCTCATCAATAGCTCCTGAAATCACATGGTTGTAGTCAGCGATATGGTTCTTTACAAACTCCTTCAGAAGCTTAGTACTATCTTCTGCCATCAAAGCTTGTGCATCGAATGTGCCATTAGCAGGTGCCCAAACGGTATAGAAGTGCGACTGAGAAAGAGCTGCATCGAAGCCTGCCTTCTTTACCAAAGCGGCAAAGTCTGACAAGTTCTCATTCTGCGATATATTCTCCCACAAAGTCTTATCTGCCGACATGTTGCCTGTAGAAGGAGTCTCGTTATAGTCGGAGAAATCGGAGCATGATGTTGCCGCAAACATAGCGGCAACAATCATAGATCCTGTTTTGAATATACTTTTCATATATTAATATCTTAATTTTTTAATACCAATCTTCTGAGTACATATTGTTGTCAACAACGTTGACTGGTACAAACTCTACGAAGTCGAGCTGCCATTTAAGGTCAGAGTCATCATTGATAACGTTCTTGAAACGGAACCAGAAGTCTTCACTCTGCTTAACGTTTACACGACCAAGCACACGGCGCAAAGTCACGACACCATCACCACGACAGTTCTTTGTTGTCTTTTGATCGCCATCTTCGCCTGGGTGACCGCAGAAGCTGTAAGGACCACGCATATATCCACGGTTCTTCATAGCCTCGTCGGTAGATACACCTTGATCGTCTTCCTCATAGAAAGCACTCCAACCAATACGTGGGTCGTCTTGCAAAATACGAACATCAAGAGGTATGCTCAATGCTGTCATCTCCTGAACATTCTTTGAAGTACCCCAATAGAACTGCATCATACCACCGTGTCCCATAGGAGAATAGAACAAACGGAATTCATACAAGCCTGATGGTACAGGTGGCAACTTCACTGCCAAGTCATACTGTCCCCAACCTTGGAAGGCGTCTGCCTGATATGCACGATAGTCGCCCTTTATATTATAGCGAAGCTTAGTCTGCTCACCATTGTAGCAAATTACATTATCGAAATAGTCAACAGGGAAAGCCAAACGTGCACCACTACCTCCACCATTCATAGCCGAAACCTCATTCATAGACATATAGCGGAAGCCATTGTTGATGAACTCAGGCAAGAATGTGGTAGCCTCGAAACGCATACGCTCATTCAACACTCCCTTAGGCACCTGCTCATTGTAAACCAACATTCCCTTGATTGGGTGGATATAACCATTGTAAGCAGAAATATCCTGGCGTTCGATTTCAACACCAGCGAACTTTAGAACATGGTTAGTACCACGTGTACCAACCTCATTGGTAAGGGTATTGAAAGTCTGATAACGGTTGATGTAAAGTGTCTTTCCTGGCTGTGGTTCCCAAATCTTCATAAGAGTGTTAGGAAGCATTGTCTGATAGTAGTCGTAAGGATCGGCACCATTCACATAGTTCCACTTACTTGTACCAACAGGCACACCTGACTTATTTTCAAATACCAACTGGTCTTGTGCCATAGAAGCATATAGAATATGGTATGCAACGAACATATTCAAGGCATTGAAACGATTAGTATAGTCGTTGCCTGTGCTTACGCTCAATCCCTTCTCATTGATATAGTCATACCATGCAGCAGCACCACCATAAACGCTATTAGCATAAGCTACGAGATCTTCAAAGCTGTTGATACCATTAGCTCTCAACACTTCGTCGCTCTCAGCAAATACGGTGAAGCCAACCTTACATTCCTCAGGACAATAGAGTTCGCTACCATTGGTATCGTTGATATCAGCAGGTTTGTTGAACTTTGTTGTACGAGTACCATCAGCAAGCTTACGATACTTTACAGACTGTGCTATAGAGTCATCAAGACCTGTTTTGTGCAAAGCCTCACTAAAGATGCTGTAACCCTCCAAACGCTCAAAGGTATCGCCAAGCAAACGTGATGTACGAGGTACTACATTGTTAATCTTGTGTACCAAACCATTTGTCACCTCATTATCTTCGCTGATAATGGTCGAAACGTCATTCAATACTGTATGACCAAGACTGTCTACCTTTGAAGAGATAGGACGACCAAGCATAGTAGTAATAGTAGCACCGCTACCACCCATTGAGATAATGCTATAAAGACCATTTGTCAAGTGATATTTTGCAATATCAAGACAAAGGCTATCGCTAAGTCCCTCGAGTGAATTATTTGTCATGCCATTATGCTCAATAGTAGCCTCAGGGTCGTTATAAAGGCTATCGATATAATGTGCCACACCCTCGTTGGTAGGAGCATAGCAAGTATACTGACCATACGAAGCCATCATTCTGTCCAAACCTACGCGGTTGAGGATGTAATTGAATGATGAAAGAGTGCTATCTTTCTCAATGAAAGTCTCGATGGTCTCGCCAGTAAAGGTATAGAGGTTCGACTCATCTGGCTCCTTATTACAAGAGCCGAGAGCAACCACAGCGGCGAGAGCGCCGAAGCCTAATTTAAAGATTTTAGTATTCATAAATTTTATTTCCTCCTTTTAGTAGTTCTTCTTATATTCATCATCAGCCTTGTATGCAGGATTCTGATGCAACTTATCGTTTACATCAATATCACCCTGGTTGACAGGCAAATATAGATTTGGCTCTGTACGCATCTTTGCAGCAGCTGCAGCAGCACCTGATGAATATTTTCTTGTTACGAGGTTCAAGAAGTCAGTATTGTTGCGAACAAAATCCTTACCTTCCTGCTGCTGCTGATAGAGAGTCTTGCTATAGTCAACACCCTCTACCTGACGGTAGTTGTAACGTACGAGGTCGTACCAACGCTTACCCTCGAAGCAAAGCTCGCGCAAACGCTCCTGAAGAACCAATGTCTCTACACTTGAGCGTGTCTTGTAATAGCTAAACTTCAAAGAGTCTGTAGCGAGGTTACCGCTATACAACGAGCGGCTATTAACAGCCTGTACAAGGTTGAAAGCCTGACGCAACTGTACATCTTCGTCTGAAGCTGCAAGCTGAGTAAGAGCCTCTGCCTTCATAAGCATAACGTCGGTCAAGCGATAGAAGATATAGTTCTGAGCAAAGCGGTCGTATGTACGGCTTACTGCATTCTTTCTATCTTCACCCTTACTGCCAACAGGGTTAGAATTCAATGACGAAGTTGCTATCATCTTACGGATATCATAGCTTTCAAGGCTGGTGTTTGGAGCAAACACATTATTTATAAAGCGAAGGTCACCAGTCTGTGTATATACAGGCTGTCCGCTACCGGCAGTACCGAAAATTGAAGCTGCTCTAACGTAACCTGAAGGCGAGTTGTCCTTAGCATACTTGAAGTAATACTGGCAAAGAGCGGTATTAGAATTTGCTGTTCCATCAAACTGCAATTCGAAGATACTCTCCTCAGCATTTCCTTGAACAAAGATATTGTCGAAAGCCTTATTTGCATCAGCAATAGGATATTCTTTTGTCTCAACCTCACCACGATCAGCAACATGCTGTTCTTTCTTTGACTCAATCACCTTATCGCAATATTCTACACACTTCTGATAGTAGTTAGCATCATGGTGTACAGAACCAAGCCAGAGATAGATGTCAGCAAGAATAGCGTTGATACCGTCCTTGTTTATCCATCCTGTTCTACGCCAGTCAGTAAACGCTGTTGGGTCGAGAGCAGTCTTTGAAGCCTCCTCGAGATCCTTAATACAGAGTGTAAGTACTGAGTCTGGAGCAAGCTGTGGAAGGTTCATCTCCTGACTGCTATTCATATAAGCCTTACCAGAATATGGAACATCGCGGAAGTTGCGTACCAAATAGAAATAGCACAAAGAGCGCAATGCCAACATCTGTGAGCGGTCAGTTGTATAGTCACCTTCAGTATATGAAGGGTCTACATCCATAACAGCCTTAGATCTGTCAAGCACGATATTACAGTTGTTGATAACAGAATACAAGCCACCCCATGTAGCGAAGGTATTTGTAGTCTGCATATTCACAGCATCAATTTCAGTAAGTGCAGTAGGTATCGAACCTGTTATTGATGATACCAAATTCAACTCATCTGAGCGGAAGTCGCCCCATACAATGAGTCGGCTCATCACATCAGTCGAAAGCATAGACTTATATGCGCCCTGCACCATTTGGTTGACATCCGACTTTGTCTTCCAGAAGTCCTGGTCAACAGTCTTGTCATCAGGCAAGAGTACGGTATCTACACAAGATACCATAGCGAGACTTGCCAATATGGTTGATATATATTTTTTCATTGTTTTCAATGTTTATATAGGTTGTGAGGTTTATCAGAATCCTACGTTCAATGTTACAGTAAACGACTTAGCACGTGGTGTCTGTGAGTCATCGACAGCAACACCCCATCCAGCTACAGAAACTTCAGGGTCGGTACCGCTATACTTTGTCCAACAATAGATGTTGTTAACGCTGAGGTAAGCCTGAAGTTGGTTCAAGCCAAGCTTCTTGATGACCTTCTTATCAAAGTTGTAAGCCAACTGCAAGTTGTTGAAACGTATATACGAACCATTCTCAACAAAACGGTCAGAAGCCTGATAGTTGTAACCTGCGTTGTACATAGCACGTGGAATAGGAGTAATATCACCATCCTTACGCCAACGATAGTTTACAGTAGCGCACTGGTTGTAAGTGGTATACATGTTCTCAAGGTTCATACGAGCAAGGTTAACAACCTTGTTGCCGAAACGATAGTTGAAACGTGTCTTCAAGCTCCATCTGCCATACTTGAAGGTGAAGTTGAAACCACCCTGTACCTTTGGCAATGAGTTACCAAGGTATACAATGTCGAGAGCGTTGATCTGACCATCGTGATTGATATCCTCGTAGATTGCATCACCACCCTTGAAGGAATATGTAGAGCTACCATCAGAATAGTTGTAAACAACATGCTGTGGGTGGCCCTGGCTTGTCATCAAAACCTTACCGTCAGAACCAATCACAATAGGGAATGTCTTTCCTTCTGCCAACTGGCTGTTAATCCAAGCCTCATAGTCAGAAGATGAGAGACCATGCTCCTTCTGATAGTTCTCAAGATATTCGTAGCTATACTGGTAAACACCCTTATAGCGGAAACCATAGATAGAACCAATAGCGTTACCTACCTGCACACGGTTGGTGTAACCTGTAGTCTTCTTGCTTGAAGGACGTGTTGTTGCACTCCACTCAGTGTTGATAGCATCGAGCACACGCTGATCCATTTCCTTAATTTCGTTGAAGTTCTGAGCCACATTGATGCTGGCATCCATAGAGAACTTACCGAACTTGATAAGACGCTTACCAGAAACGTTAAGTTCCCAACCCTCGTTGTTCATCTTACCAACGTTAGCATACGAAAGGCTACTATAACCAGTTGTTGAAGGAATCTTCACACCTGTCATAAGCAAGTCCTTAGTATTCTTGGTATACCAGTCGAAGTCAACTTCCACGCGGTCGTTGAACATACCAAGATTGAAACCAAGATTCACAGATGTTGTCTTCTCCCAACGAAGGTCGTCGAGCTTCAAACCATCGATACTTGCAATAGTGAATGTGTTGTTACCATTACCATAAGAGCCTGCACTTGTATTATATGTAGAATAGAACAAGTAGTCGGCACTTGGAGCCTTACCATTGATACCCCAGCTGGCACGAAGAGCCAACATAGAGAGGAATTTGTCGCGCAAAGGCTTCATGAACGATTCGTCAACAATGTTGTAACGGAGAGAAACACCTGGGAAGTAAGCCCACTTGTTCTTAGGACCAAACTTAGAGTCGCCATCAGCACGGAGAGAGAATCCAAGGATGTAGCGCTCTTTATAAGAAAGGTGTCCGTTATAGAGGGCATACTGAGAGTTTGAACGACTGTTACCACTGGTCATAGATTCCAAAGCTCCAGGAACAGTTGGCGATGTGATACCATCAGGCAAAGAGTACTCAGAGATATACTGGTTGTTGCTCTTCGACTGTGTCATCTCATAACGGAGAAGCATGGTAGCAAACAAATCCTTGTTCTTGAAATGAGGAGTGTATGCAAGTTCAGCACGTGCACTCATCTGGAAACGGTTCGACTCAGTATTTGTAGATTGGTTATAATTCTTATCGCTCCACTTTCCTGTTGTCAAAGCAGCTGGATAATATGTAGGCAGCGAACGAGCATAAATATCGAAGTCTACTCGACCAGTGAAGGTCAAACGCGACTTATCTGCATCAATACCGAGAAGTTCATACTTCAATACGAAGTTAGGAGTGATACGATATGTCTGGTCCTTCTTCCATGCCAAGTTAGCAATAGCAACAGGGTTGCCAAGGTCGCGAATCTTAGTCATCTCTGAAGATGAGTAGTTACCGGTATAAGGGCTTTCTCCTGTTGGAGCAACAGGGTTCATGAGATAATACTCACCTGTGTTGCTGCCATCAGAATTCTGACGATATATACTCATGTTAGGAGCCAACTTCTGTGCAATACCAAGAAGTCCTGAATAGTTCTGGTCGTTATTGGTATATGTCAATGCAAAGTTGGTAGAGAACTTGATACGGTCGCTCACATTGTAGTCGAGTACCAAACGTGTAGAGAAACGATCGAGCTTCTGCTTGATAATAGAACCAGTCTGATGATCGTAACCAGCAGAGATACGGAACTGTGCCTTCTGACCACCACCTGTGAGGTTAAGGTTGTAAGAATGCATCTGTCCGAACTGCTTAACTTCCTTCACCCAGTCTGTATTGTTGTTCCAGTTCTCATATTCAGCCCAGCTCTGGTCGTAGTTGAGCTCAGCAATATTTGTAGTAGCTGTTGACGACTGCTTAGGATTATAGAAAGCTTCCTTCATAAGCATGGTATAGTCGTCACCATTAAGGAGCTTATATCCATCAGGCTGCCATGTACCAGTAAACTTATAAGAGAAGTTCACACGGGTTTTACCACGAGCACCACGCTTAGTGGTAATCTGGATAACACCATTTGAACCTTTAGAACCCCAAACTGCAGTAGCAGCAGCATCCTTCAAAACCTGGATGTTAGCGATATCTTCAACGTTTACAGAAAGCAACGAAGCATACTGCTCGTCGGTAGCTGAAGAAAAGTCGAAGGTTTCGTCAGGGTTATCAAAGATACGGTCGTCGACAACGATAAGTGGCTGAGCATCGCCATTGATAGTGGTCACACCACGAAGACGCATGGTAGTACCAGAACCAAGGTTACCAGAGTTTGATACGATATCAAGACCGGCAATCTCACCCTGCAAAGCCTCGTCTGCAGAGGTAAATGCCATACCCTCGACATTGCTCATATCGAAAGTCTGCTGAGCAACAGAGATCTCACGCTTAGGGATGAACAAACCACCAGAGCCAGTACGTGAGCCCTTTACTACGACCTCCTTAAGAGTATGGTCGTCGGCATCAAGCATGATATCGAAAACGTCCTTGTCGCCAACAGGGATAGTCTTAGTTTTGTCGCCAACGAATGATATGCGCAACTTATTCTTAGGACTCTTCACTTCCATAGAGAAGTTACCGTTGAAGTCGGTCTGCGCAGCTGAGACGATACGGTTGTTGGCATCAATCTCCGTGATGTTTGCCATCATCACAGGACCCATATGGTCGTTCACCGTACCTGATATACGCTTGCTTTGCGCCATCATTGTCATGGTGGCAGCACAAAGGCAAGCTGTTAGCAATATTCTTTTATTAGACATAATAATTAGTCTTTAGCGTTTGTTACTTTCTTTTAGCACCATTAGCTTTAGCGCCAGCATTCACAACAGAAGGCTTCCATGTAGGATTGCCATTATCCTTAAAGAGATAGAAAGGCTTTGAAATCTCATGAACAGCACAGAAAGAAGATGTTGTGATAGCTGTAGCACTCTGGGCTGAATTATTAAACCAGTAGTCGCGAGCCATAGCGTTAGCAACCTTGCCGGAAGCATTGGCATCTACAACATGCTGAATATTCGCTCCATCAGTAACGACAATCTTATCGTTGCCGCCACTAACCTTAATCTCGCGTGCAAGACCAAGCTCGTTGGTAGCCAAAGTCTGATAAGTGCCACCCTCTACAGTCTTATCGGCATAAAGAGAGATGCTCTGGAAATGGTAGCGAACAAACTCCTTAAGAGTCTTAATCTGCTCCAACACTTCAGCACGAACATTGTCTGGTGCTTCGTCGCCATACTTCTCAAAGAGAGCCTGGATGTCCGACCAGCGTGGCAAGCCGTTAGCGTAAGCCTCTTCCATAGCAGCATTGTCTGGAGCATAGAGAGTATAGTTGTATGTATTAAACATCTTAACATTCTCGTCCAAGCAAGCCTTCTTAATAGCATTTTTACCTGTGCCGTATGTAGAAGTAAAGATGATATACTGATCTTGTTCTGTTGTTCCGAATGAGTTTGTCTCATCAGAAATACCAGCCCACTTCAAGATGTCGGTAGCAGAGAAGCCAGAACATGCCTCATAGAATTCAGAGAACTGAGCATTCTTCCTAAGAGTCTTGGCAACACTATTCTGTGGAGCCTGAATGATATTGCTAATACGGAAAGCCTTACCATTCTTTTCATTGTAAACGGCTTTGATAACAGAAGGAGCAGCACCATTATCAATCTGGGCACCACTAACGATAGAGCTACCAGCCTGGCCATTTCCCTGGAGGCAGATCTCACCACCATGCTTAGTCTTATAGTATTTGTTGTTGCCAAACTCTTCACCCGACTCCAACAATACTGTATGGTAGTTCAAGATGTCAACCAACTGACTTGAACGTTGGGTAATATCAGAAACCTCACCGATACGCTCACCAAGTTCGCCTGTTGCTACATTATAATAATATCTGTCGCAACGTACTGCAGGGTTCTTCTTTTCATCATAATAGAAGTGGAGCACTTCTGGCTTGGTGTGACCAAGAGAAGCAGGGTCGATATAATAAGCATTGAAAGCAGCATCTTCTGGAATAAAGAATGCATAGTTAGCACTCATAGCCAAAAGGTAGAACTTAAAGTCTACACCAAGATACTTACGATCCTGGATAGCCCAGTTCATGATTTTCATATCAGGATATGATGAAGCTGGTGCAAGTACTGCCTGATACTCATCAGGAGCAATCATATTATTAAGGATATAGATAACACCATTGTTGGCAATCTTGATATCATACTTACCATCAGAATTCTGCTTTAAGTAGCCAAGGTTCATACCCATATTTTCGCTGGCATCGTTGATGATGCTTTCAAACTTGCTTGGTACGGTCTCAACAAAAGAGTTCTTCTGAAGGTTCTTGATGAAAGCAGAAATAACCTGTGGGTTCTTAACATGCATCGAGTCAAGGTTCTCCAAAAGGTTAGCCTCGGTATTTTCCTTAGTACCATAGATATCAATAAGGAAAGCACCATTTCCACCAGGAAGGAAGTATTTCTTGATAGCAGCATCGCAAGGTACAAACATAGCACCCATATCGGTAATGCTATAGTCGATGCTTGAAGTATTGGCATGAGCAGGATAATACTGATTCCATCCTGGATCGTAAGCCAAATAGCGTCCTTGTCCCATTGTGTTGCCAGAAGGATCTACAACAAGAGAAGCATTCTGAGAACGAGAGCTGAGGTAGCGTACCTGGAAGATAGAGTCTTTCAAAGGAGCATTGTTAGCAACAGCCCAGTCGTTATACTGATTTGTTGTTGCAGCATCATAATAAGGAGCAGCAAAATAGTCAAGCATACGGCTAAAGATGCTTGTCTCGTTTTCATCTCTCAACACCTGTGCCATGTTTCCTGGAGGTAAAAGCACATCCTGCAACTGCTGGATATAACCATTCATACAGGTAACATCACGATTGATAATGCGGTCGTTGAAGATATAAGCAGGCTTAGAAGCTTCATCATAAGCCTCACCAGTAAGGATGCTGAAGTCGCTGTTGTCGCCGATGGTGGTGATATTGTTGTTTACCATCTGCTCACGTGTAAAGTGAACCATCATTGGACGAGTGTTGTCACAAACGACATCAATACCTGTTTTAAAATACTTTTTCCACCAAGAGTTATTGGCAGGCATCTGAGTAGGGTCATAATAGTGAGCAATACTATCAATAACACTTACTGATGTTGGGTGCTTAAGACCCAAACCAGCAGTGATACCATCTGTACCGCCACTAACGTTAGATAACATACCCACCAACAAGGCATTGTCGATCATAGAAGAATACAAAAGAAGTTTCTTCTGTGAATTAGACAACTCCTCATAACTGGTTACACCCCACTTGTTGCTTTGGAAGAAACGCTCAAAAGCTTCATCGTTGGCAGGGAACACGGTTTTACTACCTGTACGAGAAAGAGTAGATGAATAGTTCAAATCATCAACCAAACGAAGATACGTTTTAAAGGTACCTGTCAGATGGTCTTGATTTGGGTTCTTCAACTCCTCATAGATACTGCCACCCAAGCTTGCAGGCTTACGGTCAGAATCCACAGGTTCATCCTTATCTATACACGAGGTCATCAAACCTGCGCATATCAAAGAGATACTAATGAAGAATTTTTTCATTGGTTTTACGATTTATGATTTGTTTTCTTTAGTTATCAGAGGAAATATCTATATATGCTGAAGTGGCAAGCTTTCAGGCATTGTTTTTGTAGATATTAGATTTCAACATGCAAAATAACTAAAAAAATAAGAAATAAACAAATAAAATTCCTACGAATAATAGGAAGTTTAACACTCAAATCACAAAAAAATCAGAAATCAAAGGTTAAAATCATAATGCTTAGTTTTAGCAAGTGATAAAGATAATAACTAAAGTTTCGGATTTAGTTCCAAACGGGCTGAAAGCCCAACAAGCGTATAGCCCAGGGCAAGAGAAGCGACACCCTGGGTCAAAGCACATCCGTTAGTGACGCCCTGTAAGGGCATAAGCATTAATCCTTATGTAAATTTTGTTCAATAACTGTGCCATATTTATTACGCTTTTGCCCTTAACAGGGCGTCAATACTATGGCAATTCGTAACCCAGGGCGATGCCCTGGGCTATGCGCTTGTTGGGCTTTCAGCCCGTCCCTACCTAAATCCGAAACTTTAGTAATAATTTGTGTTACAAAAAAAGAGCCGCCCTTAATTGAGGACGGCTCTTTATATTGATAATAGAAAATATTCTAAAATCGGATAGAACTAATATTTAATACGAATTACTTAACGATAACCTTCTTGCCATTTACAATGTAAAGACCCTGTGGGAGGTTAGCTGCATTGTCAGCAACCTTAACACCTGTGAGAGTATAAACACCCTTCTGAATCTTAGCAACAGGCTCTGCAATGATACCCTTAACACCAGCAACAACTACGTTAGCGTTCTTGATAGCATCCTCGAGCTGATAGTAAGCAGTCATCTTCTGTGAAGAAGTCTCAGCAGCCTGAGCATACTCTACAGCATGACCGAGGTTGATGTAGATGTTACCATATGTAAGGTCTGTATTTGGCTCAACAGTTGCATCGTTCTCAAAGCTTGCTATAGACTGGTAAATAGCAGCACCCTTCTCAAGTGAAGCAGCAAGAGCTGCAGCAAGATCAGTATCAAACTTTGCCTTAGGACCCATATAGCGCAAGTGGTTACCACCGAATGTGTACTGGTTGCAGCAAGTATTGTTCAAAGCATTGTAACCAAGTTCGATGCTTGTTTCAGCCTCATCAGCCTTATCGTAAACTACTGCATAAATCTCTGGATAATATCCTACATTACGGTTTGTATGAATCATGTGAGCTGCGATTGTATCTGCACTCTCTGTGAGCTTACCATAGTAGAATACACCGCTATGAGTATTGCGATCACCATCACGGCTACCATTCTCATTATAACAAATTGTTTGGCAAGACAATACATAAACACCAGACTTCAAAAGATTTACCTGCTGAGCAAGGCTATTCTTTGGATATGCGGTATATCCACGCCATACTTGAACTAAAGTACCATTATCATAGTTCTTGTTAGTTCCACCCTTCCATCTGCCATTTGTGTTTTCATCCATAACACCAGTCCATCCTGTAGGGATAGCGTACTTACCAGCACCTTCGAAGAATGGGTTAACGATCTGGATTTCGCTTGGATTAGAGAATGAAGCTGTAGAAGCCTCGAATTCTGCCTGAGCTGCAACAAGTTCAGCCTTAGCATCAGTCATCTGCTTAGCAACTTCCTCGCTATATTCAGCAGTAGTATTATCAATAATACCCTGTGCCTTTGTGATTACAGCCTGGAAAGGAGCCTTATCACCATTAGCGTTAGCTGGCAAATTGATACTTTCATTAGCCAATGCGAGCTGAGCCTTAAGATCTGTATAAGGAGCGTTCAAGTCATAGTAAGTCTGGATAGCAGAACGAACGATACGCATGCTCTGCATCAAAGAGTCTGCAGCAACGTCGAAAAGCTCAGCACCTGGCTGAAGAACTGAAAGTTCATTATAAACAGCCTGATACTTAGTTGTAGTGTCATTCAACTCAGCCTTACCCCAAGGATATTCAGCCTTTGCAGAAACAACAACTGCAGAGTCGAGCATTACCTTAAGAGAATTTGCCTGTGTAGCGATAGCCTTAAGAGCAACGTAGTTTTCTACGTATGTCTTCATCTCACCATTAGAGTTGTCACCAACGATACGGAGAACAGGGTTCTGAACATAAATCTGACCACCAAGACTTTGAGTCAAAGCAGGATGCCAGAAACCTGCGTTAAGAGTATCACCATCAGCAACAGTGCTCATAACGAAGTGACGCTCGAAGTTACGCTGATCGAGGTTAAAGGCTACAGAGTCCTTACCAACGAAAACCTTGCAACCTTCAACAGTCCAAGTATAATCAGGAACATTCTGAGTAGCCTTACTTGTACCAGCCATACGATGACCCTTTGATTCACAAGAGAAGAAATACTTACCAGCAGGCATTTTCTTAACAATCTTAGCTGTACCAGCATTCAATGAGTAAAAACCTGGCATATAGTCACGGATATATGGATCAGAAGATGGATCATGATACCAACGGGTGCTACCCTCTACATACCAGTCACCATATGTACCATTAGCCTTCTGCATCTTTGTTCTCCAAAGCTGCTTGCTGTTGATCATGCTTGATACATCATAAGAGTTAGCATCGAGGAAAGCATTCTCTGCTAATACAAAACTATTAATAGCTTCTGCTGCACCATAAGGATCATCAGAAGCAGGAGTTTTGAAGAAACCTTCAACACTCTCTATAGTACCACTAAATTCATCACGACCATTCTTGAAGTCTTCGATTGCGAGGAGTGACTTAGCATAAGCGATCTCCTTATCAGAGATACGAGTATCAAATACGCTTTCAACCTCACGAATCTCAACATCTGAAATCTGTGTGCCCTGTGTCAACTGACCAAAGCTAACTACGATGTAACCTGTAGAACCACCAGTTACGGTATCTGTGAAAGAAAAAGAATAGTTTGTCCATTCTGCATTTAAAGCATCTGTTGTTGCTACCTGCTGGAAACGGTCTGCAGTCTTGCTTACAGTACCATCTGCGTTGGCGAAAACGTCAACATAGTTAGATGTCTTCTGAGTGATAGAAGATGTTCCTGGTTCAACACCCTTCATCTTAAATGTAACAACATAAGTTTTACACGACTCAAAAGGAACAGCCTGATACATATAGTTACCAGTAAGGTCTGCACCACCATTAGCACTCTGGATAACATTACCTTTGCCATCCTCAGCAGCACCAGTTTCAATTGACCAATAGTCTGGGCTAAGAGCTCCGTCAGCATAGTCTTTCCAACCGTCATAGTTGGAAGCAAAGTTACCATTAGCGATAAGGTTATCACCTACCACCTTGAATTTTGCATCGTGAGTATAAACATAGTCGCCTACATTGTAAGCAAACGATGTCATGGCACCCATGATAGCAGCGAAAGAAAGAAGTAATCGCTTGTTCATACGTTTTGTTTTTAAGTTATTAATTTAGGTATTATTTTATCTTAGTTCGTTTGAAGAATATATTGGCGTAACAACACCCAATAACATGATTCTGCTGCAAAATTAAATAAAAAAGCAACACTCACAAAGTATTTTTCTCCTCATTTTTAGAAAATAATACGCTACGAGTGTCGTTTTATCAAAATCTATAGTAAAAAATCATTTTTTGCGCTTTACCTTCTTAATTACAGCCTTGGTTACTACCTTAGGCTCAGCTTTTAATGTTGCAGCTATAATAGTTGCCATCTGCTTAGCTCCGCTTTCTGTAGGATGAATACCATCGCGTTGCATCTGCTTGCCATCATTATCCTTGAATGCTGAATGCAGATCTATCACCTCAAGTTTATTCTTCTGAGCGAGCTTATATATAATAGGTGTAATACCATTTACAATTACGCTATCGTTGATAGTCCACGATGGTTTGAAAGCTGGGATAGGAGTAGCAATACATATTCTTGGCTTTGCAGGCAATGCTTTGAGCGAGTCTATCATCTGCTGCATATCAGCCTCATATTCATTACCATACTTCCAGTTTTGGTCCTTTGAATCGTTGGTGCCAAGTTTTACAACCACGATATTAGGATTGAAAGCCAAGGCATCCTTCCATGCCAACTCCTTCATATAAGGATGGTCGCCCTTGTTGAGCATAGTGCGAGCGCCTACACCGAAGTTCTTCACATAATAGTCTTTACCCAGCATCTTCTGCAACTGAGCAGGATAACCATTCACCTCTGCCATATCGATACCTGAACCATCAGTGATGCTATTGCCGATACAAGCAACACGTTGAGCATCTGCCTTAGGCGAAGGAAGATTCTTTAACCATGTGGTAAGTTCGTAGAGCATTTGGTCGTGGTAGGTGTAGTTGCTACGGAAACCAAAGCCATGACCACCAGAAGGATAGATATACATAGCACATTCGTTGCCACATCTGCGCATAGCTTCATAATACTTCATACCATTAGTCAATGGTGGCACCACTCTATCGTCGGCTGCCATAAGCAGTATGGCAGGAGGAGTGAGGTGACGACGCACGGCATTATAGTTAGACCATTCTTTCACCAATGCTTTGTCATTTCTACCTTCGCCAAGGAAACCTACACAAGAACCTTTGTGTGTTTCGCGTTCATCCATAGAGATAACAGGATAAACCAAAATAGAGAAGTCTGGACGAGCATAGAAAGGAGCATGTGTACTAACAGAAGAAGCAAGATGTCCACCAGCAGAGAAGCCCATGATACCTACATCATGCGGATTAATATGCCATTGAGCAGCACTATCTCTAACAGTCTTTATTGCATTATAAGCATCAGAGAGCGGAATATTGCGGTCGCCCTTTGGCATACGATATTTCAATACACATAGTGCAATGCCTTGCTTATTGAAATACTCAGCCCAGTCGTAGCCTTCGTGTTGCATAGCAAGATGCGAATAGCCACCACCAGGACAATCAACCACTGCCCTACCCGATGGATTCTCAGGCAAGAATACTTCGAGTGTAGACTCGCCATCGGCAGAGTTTACAATCTTCAGTTTGTGTGCTGTCTGCGCATTGGCGCAAGCAAACAACATTGGCAAAGCCAACGCTAATAGAATTAGTCTTTTCATTGTTTATGTTTAGTTTTTAGTATTGATATCTACTTAAGATAGTATTATGCAAAGATACATAATTTTATTACAACAACATCCAGATAAACAAATTTATTTAGAAAAGTTAAAGCTATAATAAAAACAATTGGGCAGAACATCACTGCCCCACCCAATTTAATCACCTAACATTTTCTACTAAAATAAATAATCTTATTTTGATTACTTTAATCTACTTATGAAACATGAATTATGGTAATACTCGTTATGCTTACAACGACTTATGGAACTCTACTTCCACGATTCGCAAGTCCACTTTACCCTTCTTGCTCACGAATCTATCAAGTTCGCCAGCATTGCCACCAGCCAACTCCTTGGTATCACCAAAGGCATTGCTGTCTATAGAAGGTGCAAGCATCTTTATTGTTATATCCTTAGTGGCAACAACCTTGGTGAGTGGAATATGAACATAGCCAAGTGTGGCGTATGTCATACCTTTCCATAGCAGCTTCTTGCCCGAATATATAGCCAAAGGATAGCATTTGTTGCGCCAACCTGTGAGCTTTATCACTACTTCGTCAACCTTTTCCTTCTTTGCGAAGGTATAAGTCGCCCAAGCATTCTCCTTGTTGCCATCGCTCTTCCATTCCGAGAGTTCGTTGTCGTCGTATGAGTTTACGATATTCTTTTGGTTAGAGCCAGCCTTAGCAGAGATGATATCTATAGATGTTGACACGTCCTTATATGAAGGAGTAGAAGGTGTCTCACCACGAGTAAGAACAGACTTCAGAGTCAACGAAGGGTTGTATGTGCTCACCCCATTATGTGTGTTGATGGCAGAAGTGTGCATGGTGATGGTGACAGGAGCAAGACCATTAGCAGCTGCTGTTAGATTAATCTCGCCTGCATTTACGGTGCTTCTAACCAACACTCTATTTACACCACACTCTACAGGCAATGAAGATTCGCCAATGAAGTTGGCAAATGTTGAAACAGTCTGTGGACCATCGAGCATACCTTCCTTACCATTCTCAGCATTCTTCTTACCCTCAGCCTTGTCGGCATTCTTGGTTATAGGAGTAGCAATACCGCCAAGCAACTTGCCTTCGCCCCATAGATGAAGGTCTATCATGCGGTTGTCTAATGGACAGCGACGACCTTGCTTGTCTACAACTTCTATCTGCACCAAAGCCAAGTCGGCACCATCAGCCTTAAAACCTTCAGGGTTTTCTATTGTAGTGAGCTTAATCTTATATGGTTCGCCAACTGTTTCGATAGCATAGCGCGAAATCTCTTTGCCACCACGATAGCTTACAGCCTCGAGCTTGCCTGGTTCGTAAGCCACATTGTCGAAAGTAAATAGATACTCATAAGAACGCTTGCCTGCAGCCAATGGCTTACCATTAAGGTAGAGAGCAACGCTATCGCCTGTAGAAACAACATATACAGGTTTCTTCACACCCTTGTCGTAGTTCCAGTGACCAACGATATATGTATTGTCACGCTCAGGAGTAACCCATCCATTCCACATCACCTTATGTGCATAGAAAGCATCCTTTGGTATACGCATGGCATCGGTAACACCGCTTGTGCGGTAGTTTACCTCGCCACGCCAGTGTGTATTAGTATCCGAGAAAACAATCTTAGTACCTCCAGCATTAACTCGTTTGCCTGTACCTGGACGCTCGATAAAGTAATCGTACCAACGCTCCACCATCGACTTGGCAAAGATATCCATGTTGTGATTATAGTCAGGAGCAGGCTTACCACGATATAGAGGTCCATCGCCTTCCTTATGGAAAGGATAGCTATATTCATCCCAATATTTTCTCAAGCCTTCATCGCGATGATATTCCATCTGCCACATAGGGTGCTTATGGCTCTTGTTTACATATAGCATTTCGCCACCATATTCAGCCTCGTCGATGTCCAACATCTCACGACTGCCGATGGCTCTACCACCCTTAGGATCATATTTATCGCGTATAGCTCTAAGCTCTATCATATGCTCACGGCTGATACTCTCGTTGCCACCCTCATAGAAGAGGATACTTGGATTGTTGCGATTGTAGATGATAGCATCGCGCATCAACAGCACACGCTGTTCCCATCTTCTTCCTTCTACATCTTTCTCTGCATCGCCAGCAGGCATTGCTTGGATAAGTCCCACACGGTCGCAACTTTCTATATCTTGCTTCCATGGTGTTACGTGCATCCATCTAACTAAGTTGCTTCCCGACTCCACCTGAAGGTTGTTGCTATAGTCGCTCAACCATGCAGGCACACTCATACCTACGTATGGCCATTCATTGCTTGAGCGCTGAGCATATCCGTGCATCATGATTACACGGTCATTGAGCCACACCTTGCCTTCAGCAAACTTAGTCTTACGGAAACCTGTGCGAGTAACGACCTCATCAATCTCCTTACCGGTATTATCTACGAGGAATGTCTTCACGGTATATAGATAGCCATAGCCCCAACTCCAGAAATGAACATTGCTTAGCATACCATCGGCAGTAACAACGGTCTTTTCTCCTGGCTTCAGTGTTACGCTGTTGCCATCCATATACGCAACAGTCTTACCATCGGCATCAACGAGTTCGGTATGCAGATTAAAGGTACGTGGAGCCTTTCCATCGTTCTTTACCTCAGCCTCCACATTGAGTTGCATCTTACGAGCAGGGATATCAAAGTCGGAACCATAGATATAGGTTCCTGTTGTTCCAAGGTTGCTATATAGAGGCAATGTCTGATATACAGTACCAGTAATATGCAACCACACATTCTTTGGTATGCCACCATAGTTGGCATTAAAATTCTTACTGTTCCACTGGTAGCGGCTATTAGTAGCACGCTCACGATAAGTCCAGCTGTTGTCGACACGCACCGCCATCACATTCTCACCTTTTATTATATAAGGTGTAAGGTCGTAGCCGCTTGCCATAACACCATTCTCTGATAGGCCGAGATGATGACCATTGAGATAGAAGTCGGCACCAAAGCGCACACCTTCGAACTCAACGAAATACTTCTTGTCTTGAATTTCTTCTACATTGAAATGCTTGCGATACCATACCACTGTGTCCGACAAGTCGTGACATGGTACATGGAATGCCTCACCATCATTCCATGCGCGAGGCAATGTCACCTTATACCATGCAGCATCATCCACTGATACAGCTTCACCATTTTCCATATCACCGATATGGAGGCGCCAATCACTATTGAAGTTTAGCTTTTGACGTGTAGATGCAGATATACCCAAGAAAGGTAATAGCATCATTACAACACAAAGTGTTTGTCTAATTAGTTTAATAGCGTTTGTCATATCTGAAAATCGATTGTTTTCTGCAAAGATAGCATAGATAGTAATAATTGCCGAGTAAAAAGGATATGAAAAATAGGAAAATTATACGAAAAGAGCCCATTCCACTGTGGGAACAGGCTCTTTTAAATAATATACTGATAAAATGAAATTACTTCACTACAATCTTCTTACCATTGCGGAAGTATACACCGCTTGGCAAACCTTCGGTTGAAGTAGCATTCTTACGAACGAGCTGACCCTTGAGGTCATAGATATCGTTGCGGCCATACTGCTTACCATAAGGAACTACACCAATGGCTGTTGGATCAGCAACGATGGTGAGCTTACCTTCTGATATTTTGCTCATATCCCATGTCATGCCAAGAGCAAGAGCTGGAAGAACATATTTTGGTGTGCCTGCAAACTTGTTGGCAGTCCAAAGAGTAATCTCATCGCCATCCTTAGGAGTATAAGTAGAGGCAAATACCACTTCAATAGTACCATTGATGGTTAAGGTATTGACATCGTCAATAGTAGTGTTGCTATACGAGCCCTTACCTACAACATACTTACCAGTAGAAGAGATAGTAACGTTCTTACCACCGAAGCTTATCTTACCTGATGTTGCATTTGCGAATGCACCTACTACCAATTCACCATTGATGGTGTATGAAGAGTTGGTAAGAGAAGCATTTCCTGTAACACCACTCAGGCGAGCACCTTTATCAACAAAGAGAGCACCTGTACCGATAACATTACCTGACGTCAAGCAGAGTTCACCCTCAGCAACCTTTACGCTACCAGTATTGTCCCAGCTTGCGCCAGCAGTAAGCTTACCGCTACCAATCTTCACAAAGGCTGTGCTTGTACCTGTAACCTTACCACTCCATCTGTAGTTTGTCTCGTTACCAACCTTCCATGTGTTATAACCAGAAACTCCATTACCGAAGTCAACCAATCCACCGAGAGCACCTTCGCCTGTTACCTTGCCAATAGCAAAGCTCTTACCAGTATTTTGTACCTCTATCTTGGCGTCGATATCCATGGTTCCCTTTGGCAAACCATAGCTATTATCAAGGGTGAAACGATAGTCCTTATAAGGAATCTGAGGTTTTAAAGTACCTTCAAACTCAGACATGTCACACTTGAAAGGAGTACGAGGAGCCATCCATGAACCACCACTTACCAATGGGCAATATACAGAGAGTGTACCCTTGCCGGTAATCTTATTGCTATAAGAATTACGTTCTGCAAGTGTCCAAGATGCTGTCTTACCCGCAGCAACAGAGATAGGATAGTTTGTTGAACGACTTTCAACCAATGTACCACCCTGCAATTCCACTTCCTTAGCAGGAATAGTGATAGCTTGATTCTTAACAGTACCAGCAACAAGCACCAACTTATTGAGAGAGGTATTATTATTTGTCAATATCAATGTACTACTACCCTTCTTGGTTGCAACAGTACCAGAGAACGCCTTGTTGGCTGTGAAGTTATACGAAGCATCGATAACACCACCTTCTTCTGTCTCGAATCTGATTGGTGAGTTTGTTGTCACTGCTGCAGCATTACGCAGTGTAGCACCATTCTCGATAATCATCTTGTTAGCCAATACTACGTTAGCACCAAGGTTACCAGAGTTCTTAACATCGCTTGCCAAAGCATTTACATTGAGTACACCACCAGAGATGCGAGTACCACCAGTATATGTATTATCTGTGCGGATGGTTGTTGTACCATTACCACGCTTCACCAAAACGGTGTTACCTGTGATAGCTCCATCACCGCTGAGATTGTAAGCTGCAGTATTGTCGAAGATAACGCTATCTGCTTCAATATCTGAGTTGAGAACAACCTTCTTTATAGCTGCATCGTCGTTGAACAGCACCTTATCGCCATTCACGAAGTTTGCCTTTGTAGCATCTGATGCCATAGCGAAGTTCTCGGTGTTAGCAACATCCCAAGTAGCGCTCTCAGCACCTGTCCATACAACTGTTGAAGCATCGCGTACACCTTCTACTACGAGATAGAGGTTAGTACCTTCCAAAGTAAGATAAGATTTTCTTGTATTGTCCAAACCTTCGAGCTTGATAACAGAAACATCGCCTTCAACCTTGTCGAATGTAGCAAGTAGATACTTACCTTCTTTAAGTCCGTCGGTAGCATGGTTATTGAATTCAAAGACTGGAGTGAGATACTGTGGTCCGAACTTCCAATCCTTAGTTTCAATACTGAGCACCTTACCTGAGATATTATCAGCACTTAGGTCGCCATAGATATCGAATATTACACGCGAACCGAAGCGAAGGCTAAGGCTGTCTACAGAGATAGAACCCTTTGTATCAGCACATCCTGGACGGAGCTTAGCATCGTATTCCATCTTGATGCTACGGAACTTACCACCATTAGAATTGAGTTCTGTAAAGCGGTTGAGCCATAATGGTGAGTTGAGCAGTGTGCCATCGAAGTTTACGACACCTTCCCAGATATCCGTATTGCCAGTATGCTTGAAGTCAGCCTTTGGCAATGTCAATATACCATCGCCCTGCTTTACAAGACGTGCGTCGCCAGCAAGTCCGCCACCATTAACGGTGCAAGTATAAGTTGTAGTTGTAATCTTATAGCTCTTTGCCGAAGCCTCGCTTGGTGCCGAGCCCTGTACCCATGTAGGGACATTGAATGTCAATACGCTTGGCTTAGCACCATCTGCGATATTTACAGAGGTATTTGCATTGTCGAATACGAGCACATGCTCGCCATCAAGGCTTGAACCGATAGTTCCACCGTCAGCAACTTCCTTACGTCCTGTTGTTGTCAATGGAGGAGGAGCTATAGTGATACCTTCGAGTTCGCCCATGAAGTAGCTTACGTGAGGTGGCTGATTGTAGCCACACATCTGCCATACCATAGCGTTGCGATACTGATGGTCGAACCAAAGGTTATAGTTGCGATATTTTGTAGGAGTAGGAGTAGAATAAATGCGGATGTTGTTGTCTGCAGTACGCATGATAATCTCCTCACGCCAGTCGCCAAGGATATCGCCCTGATAGCAAGGTGTACCCTTAGTATCGTTGTTAGTCAATGAGCCTTGACATGTATATATAGGACCCGACTGACCATATTTATATATACCACCCTCAGTATTCTTTCCAGCTACATAGTTGAAAGTCTCTGAGAGGAGGTCGCCATCCCAATAGATATTGAAGTTATAAGCAACACCAGAAGCTGAGAGTTCAGCAGATGCCTTATTAGCAACAGTACTTACTGGATCACCATAGGCAAAACCGATACTTCCAGGGAACTTATCAGTAAAGTTACCGCATATACAGCGACCTATATCACTACCCACTTTCAACTGTGAAGCATAAACCTTGCTAGTTGTAGCATCACGATAGTTGAAACCCTCTTCATCCTCGTTGCAGGCAAACTGTTCGAGTCCGTGCATATAAGGATTCAAATCACCAACATGCTGAGCGTCACCATGACCGAAGCCTGTGGTAGACAATCCCTTACCATTGTCGTCGATAACCATCGAGCCGAATACTATCTCATCGCGACCGTCCATGTCGACATCGGCAACAGCATAGTTGTGATATCCCTGTCCCTTCCATGGGCCGTTGGTATTATTAAACCAGCGCCAACGTTCCTTCAAGGTGTGTGTAGCAGGGTCTACATCAAGGGCTATCATCTTATGACGGGTATAGATACCACGTGCAAGGAAGATGCTTGGCTTCTTACCATCAAGATATGGAGCACCGAAGAAATGCTTAGTACAGCGGTGACCATAACCATCGCCCCAAGCCTTTTCAAGATTTGTTTCTCCATCTTCGAGTCTCTTCAAAGGATATTCTTTACATTCGTATGGTTTACCTGTTACACCGTCCATATATACAAGGTATTCTGCACCTGTACACATAAACCACTGTCCGCTCTTAGTGCCACTACGATAATTCTTCGAAGCGTCACCAACAACATATGTAGAACCATCAGCGCAATGGATAGTAGTACCATCGGCAGCACGCATCACAACTTCAGCCTTACCGTCACCATCCCAATCGTAAGCTACGATATTCTGCTCATTGTTTTGGAAGTCGCCCATGTTAGGACCACAGTTCACCCACCACAAACGGGTGCCATCGAGCTTCAAAGCCTCGAAGATGCTATATTCGCCTTGGTAGCCTTCTTTAGGAAAGCCAGCCTCACGTTCGTTTGCGTTGTCAAACTTCATCAACATATCGAGCTGACCATCGCCATCGAGGTCGGCACAGCAAGCATCGTTAGGAACCAAGGTACTCTTGATACCTTCGTGCTTGAGTTTAATCTCTTTATAGCTTGACGCCCATACAGATGCTGGCTTGCATTGTGCCTGCTCCTTTCCTTTAATAATGGCAGAAACAGTATAGGTATTAGCAAGAGTACCTGATTTGTCTGTAAAATTAGAAACTGTTAATGGTTTATCGTTGATTTTCATACCATTGCGATAAACATTGTAGGTAACGTCATAATACTCCTCAGCAGGAATACGCCAATTGACGTACACACCACCCGACACCTTCATGGCGATAACACCACGATCAAGTTTATCGGTCTGGCGCTGTGCTTGCGCACCACCTGCTACAGCCATAAGTGCAGCTGCAAATAGTAGTTTTTTGATCATGTTTATTTTAGTTAGGTTCTTAATTATCTATGGTATACTCCGTATTTCGAAGGTAGATTACCAAATATTGTATATAATACAATTATGCGTGCAAAGATAATGTAAAATATAGAAACAGGATAGTAAATATCAAAAAAAAAAGGAGAATATCAAAAAAATAAGGAAAACATATAATATACTAAAGTTTCGCATTTAATTCCAAACGGGCTGAAAGCCCAACAAGCGCATAGCCCAGGGCATCGCCCTGGGTTACGAAT